>Ga0315291_10000061_pt1 | contig 114415 bp, 115 predicted proteins | sample YL17G12_20_MG_FD_203070 | JGI IMG/M metagenome (GOLD analysis project Ga0315291, IMG submission 203070) | Sediment microbial communities from Yellowstone Lake, YNP, Wyoming, USA - YL17G12_20 | ecosystem: Environmental > Aquatic > Freshwater > Lake > Sediment | place: USA: Wyoming | collected... | reverse complement strand
GGATACCCTGCCCGCCGGATACAAGATGTATGTTACAGGGAATGTCAGGATCGGAACGGGTGGCGTGAGCGTAGATGCTACGAACGGGTATTACTACGGCAACGGCTCGAAGTTGAGTGGTTTACCCACAGCGATGACCACCGCTGACGCTGACACAAAATATGTGTCAAAGACAGCCGGCGGAAAGGTGACGGGTATATTGACGACAGAAGGTTCAACACATCTCGCCACCGCAGGTGGCAAAGTAGGCATCGGAACATCGAATCCATCTTATCCTTTGACGATGGTCGCAAGTATTGCGAGTACGGCTGCCCAGTTCGGAAATATTTATAGCTCAACAACCCCAGGACAAGGAAGTTACGGCGTGGATATTTATGTAAATGATCATTCTAGCGACAAATACGGTCTTGAAGTTAGGAGCAGCAGCAATAATGACAAGAACTATGACAAAACAAATCTTTATGTTCGGAACGACGGAAACGTAGGCATCGGGACGGGGTCGCCAACCGGCAAATTAGATGTTTTGGCTGGAGCGGCACGGGCAGGAACTCAGCCAACCAGCCCCTCATTTTACGTAACAGGCACTATGAGCTCTGGCATAGCAGGTCCAGCAGCGAACGATATTGAATTTAGACATGACAATGGAAGTCAAGGTATCGGTTTCGGCTACAATACTATTTACTCAACTGGCTATACTACTAATCAAAATTTAAATTTACAATCAAGGGGAGCCGGACCAATAACACTTAATGCTTATCCTTCTTATAGTACGGGCAGTGTCGGCATCGGGACGGCGACGCCGGGTACCGCAAAGCTTGCGGTAATGGGCGGCGTCGGCATCGGAACGACAGAAATAGCGTCGGATCGTCAACTGGACATATATAATCCATCCAGCCACGCATTTGCACAAATTGCAAGCGGTGGGAGCATTATTAATGCAAACTCAAACGCTTGCGCGCAGTTATATTTTAAGAATGCTTATAATGCTGCTGCCGGCGGAACCGGATATTATATCGGTCTTAATTCCTGGGACAACAACAATTTTTCTATAGGAAACGTGAACAATCCTTGGACAAGATTTCTTAGTATCTCGACCGGGGGCAACGTTGGCATCGGGGACATACGAAGGGACCCTCATGAAAGACTTGAAGTAGATGGAAATTTAATGATAGCTGATACTTATGACCCTATAAACTGTCATTTGACCATTACGCCTTATCTAATAGGGGACAGAGCTGGCTCTCGGGTAGGATATAGTTTTGTCACTAAAAGTTTTAATGGTGGGTTAATGCAGACATTTTACCCATTAACATTTGATAATGTTGGCAAGGTGTTCATCGGCCAGGGCATGGACGTTGCCGGCAGCGTATATGTTGGTGGCGGCATGCAGGTCGCTGGTTTAAATTATGTGTCAAGGGGTGCTTATAATAATGGGGTATATGTCAATCCTGACGGCACTTTTACCCTTAATTCCTCTGATATCCGTTTAAAGAAGAACATTGTCAGTATTTCCGATCAGATGGATGTGCTGGGATCATTAAAGAAACTACGCGGCGTGTATTTTAACTGGAACACTTCCATGGAGAAGGTGAAGAATTATGGAGATCAAAAAGAAATAGGGATGATAGCGCAGGAAGTGGAACCGGTAATTCGTGAAGCGGTGGGAGAAGGTAATGACGGCTATAAATTCCTGGGTTATGAGAAATTAACGCCGTTCCTCATCGAGGTCTGCAAAGCACAGCAGAAAGAGATCGAGGGGCAGCAGGAACAGCTCGATGAGCAGAAGAAGATCAATGAAGAGTTGAAAGCCCGTCTTGATAAGCTGGAGAACCGCTTACAGCCGGCGGCCAGCAACTGAATATAGTCAGATTAAAAAGGGGGAATAAACCATGAAAAGATCCAAGATTTGGTCATTGGGATTTGTAATTTATTTGGTCATTGGGATTTTATTTGGATTTGGGATTTTGGATTTAGGATTTACGCCGAAGGCGTCGGCGTACCACTGGTCCCCCCCCGGGGGGGATTCATTAGGCAGGTATGTCATTAAGGATCTCGACACGGGGTTGACGTACTTTGCGATCAGCCAGGAAGGCAACGTGGAAATCGGTACTTCCGCAAATCCTTCCAAATTGCTCACTTGGGGCAGTTTGGGCATCGGGACGACGGAGCCGGGAGCGAGTAAGTTGAAGGTGGAGGGAGATACAACAATTAATGGTACTTTAACTGCTTCGGGTGGACAAATTAAGGGTAATTTATATACTACCGGGTTAATAAACAATGTTAATATCGGTATTTTAGGTATGTGGATGGGAACATACACAGATCTAGTGACTATTCCTTCTAATAATACCTGGACTACTATTAATCAAGGATCTTTTTCTGTTACTCCAAATGCAACTCAGATATTTTTAAGTGTGAATGCATCAGCGCTTTCTGATGCATACGCAACGTTCGACTATAGGATAAGGATGGGACTAAATTCATCGTTCAGCGGGGGTATTCAAAGCGCAACTTTAAAGGAAACTTTTTACAACGAATTTTATTGGCGTTCTATTGGAAATACTTGTATATATTATTTCCCTTACGGTATTAATGAATCGACTAGATATTGGAAGTTCGAAGGATGTGCCACTAGCCGAAATGTTACTGTAGGTAATAGAACTATAAGCATGATCGCGATTCCTGTTCAGCAACCGCCAGGTCTTGTTCAGCAAGCGCCATATCTTGCACAATATTAATTTCTCATAAATATTTTTATATGGGAAACGGCGGTCGCAGAACTTTGACGAAATAGTCGGGTTAAAAAGGGGGAGTAAATCATGAAAAGACCAGGGATTTGGCCATCGATATTTGTAATTTGTTTGGTCATTGGGATCTTATTTATCCTGAGCGTAGTCGAAGGATTGGGATTTATGCCTAAGGCGGTGGCGGTAACTCATAAATGGGAGATGGGGCAGGAATCCGTGGCAACTAGCCGCCTTTTCACGATCAGGGATGGCACATTAGTCGGTCTATCCGCTATCCGGCTAGCTATCGATATTAACGGCAACGTGGGCATCGGGACAACGACTCCGCTGGGAAAGTTGGATGTTAACGGTACTTTGGCTGTAGAGGGAACTTATGAAGGACTTTCAAGTGCCGCTTATCCTGCTCCCGGCAAGGCGGTCTATAAGCTCCTTGGCATACGGGACTCTGCGAGCACCCTAGGTGGATTTGGCATGCTCTATGAAACAATGTATGAAAGTCCCATTATATATGGTTATGATTTTAACTCCTCCCAGAATAATAATATTATTTTTGGAAGCCTCCAGGCAACAAACAGAAATCTCGCTGCCGGCCTAACTCCTAGAATGGTTATAAATATGAACTCAGGCAACGTGGGCATCGGGACGACGGATGCGACATCAAAGCTTACCGTGAGAGGAACGGCTGAGATGACAGCATTCAAGTTGACAACAGGCGCTACAAACGGCTATGTCTTGACCTCGAATACAAATGGGATAGGAACCTGGCAAACAGCTGGCGGCGGTACCCAGACAGGTCTTGTACAATCGACTGCATCAGGAACTTCTTACTTTACCGGCGGCAGCGTCGGCATCGGGACGACGACGCCGGCTAGCTCTGCCAAGCTGGACATAAACGTAGGCACGGTTGGCAAGGCTCTTGCCGTAAATGGTAAAGAGGCCATCTGGTACGAAAGTTCCACCAACACCTTCAGTTGGGGGTATGACGGATCGGCCAATACATTTGGCGATCCCATTAACTGCTGGGGCCGCGTGACCGGCAGCAGGACTCAAGCTACGGAGAGCATTGGCACCTGTACAACTTATCTAGCCGATAGCTCCTGCACCGAAGCAGAATGGGGTGTCATAGTTCGCTGCGAGGGTAATACTGACTGGGCTGATAGGACAATTTGTACTTGTGTTCGGGTGCCGCGCGCCACTCCGGTTTGGCGTTGGACTAGAATACAAACATATTATTGAGCATTAGTAATAAATCTTGGAGTCAGGTCTTGGGCTGGGACTTAAAGCTTATGCATAATGGGTTTTCCATAAAATATATTATAGTTCTTGGCCTGCTTCTCGGCTTAAGTTTCGCCCCCGCATCCGCTACTATGGCGGCCCCTGAACAGACAGAACCGGATTATACTATCATTGCGGCTGAAGGACTGGGGAAAGCAGTGGGAATGATAGAGGGGAACCTGAAGCTGGCCTGGCCGGAGAGCGAGGGGCGCCGGATGGATTTCAAGGAACCCGAGGCCCAAAAGATCATCCAGTCAATGGACATTAAAACCCTGCCTTTCGTCTATTTCAAGGAAGGGTCTGAAGGGCAAAAGGGGTTCGCCCTTTTAGCTAAAAAAGGGATCATTGAGGGAAAAGGAAAACTCTATTTTTTAACCGATGAAGCCGCCACGGCCTTTGGTTCCATGCGGCTTGATGCGGAAAGGATCCCGGAGCGCCTGGAGGTCTTCACAGAGAGCCTTAGCCCCTCCGGCCAGCAGGCGCTGAAGAGCCTTATCGACCGGATCCGAAGTGAAGGGCTTAAAATTGACCTGAAAATCAGATATATCACCAAATTCAGGAAGTACGGGATAGATTCCAAGTATGGGGACGATGAGATCGACGAGGATATCAACCAGTTGATCATCCAGAAATATTACCCCGATAAATTCTTCAGTTATATTCTGGCGCGGCCGGGCTCGACTTTCAAGAAAGCGGCCCAAAAACTGTCTCTGGATGAGCGGCTCATTTCCGGCAAGAAGGATGAGGGCCGCCGCCTTCTGGAGGAGGATGCGCGAAGAGCGGAAACATTCGGCGTTTCCACCGCCCCCACATTCATTTTCGAGGGCAGATCCATATATTTGAGCCCGGATGACCTCCCTTTTGCGAAAGCGGAAGGACCTGAAGCAAAACCCGGAACCAGCCAAGGTGCCGATATTCTCTTCTTTTTTGACACGGCATGCCGGGATTGCCGCGAGATCAATAACAGACTACTGCCGGAAATAAAGGAAAAATACGGCTACTCGGTGAACATCTTTTACTATGATACCGGCGATCCCGAGTCTTATAATAAAATGATCGAGCTGGAATTAAAACACGGCGTATTGAAAAAAGGCAAAACACCCCAGATATATATTTATCCGGGCGGGCATGCCCTGATAGGAAAAGCGGCAATAGAGCAGGACATTGACGGTCTGCTTGAGAAGACAATTGAGGGCGGAAATTAGCGGATGGACCTGATCCTCGCCCGCTTCAACGAATTCAGCCCTCTGGTAGTGGGCGTGGCCGGGCTTATAGACGGCATCAATCCCTGCGCTTTTACCACGATGACCCTTTTTATTTCTTATTTAACCCTTGCCAAATATCCCAGAAGAGAAACGGCCCTGGCAGGCGTATCTTACATATTATGCATGTTCCTGACCTATGCCCTGATGGGTTTCGGGGCGTTCCGCCTTATACAGATATTGGCGATATACGACCTGGTATCCCGCATCCTTTATCTGGCAGTGGCAATTCTGGCCATATCTTTGGGAGTGATCGCTTTTGCCGATGTTTTTTTATCCAGGCGAAAGCAGGGGGGAAAGGATTTTATTCTCGGGCTCCCTCATTTCATTCAAGAAAGGATCCGCCTTATCTTCAGGAAGGAGTACCATTCCACCGAACCTGAAAATACCGCCAGGAAGGGGTTTGGCGTGATAATGACCGCTTGCGCGCTGGGCTTTCTCATGTCCCTTTTAGAAGGGGCCTGTACAGGACAGCTTTACCTGCCGACATTGGTTTTTATCTCCCGGGTGCCGGAATTGAGATTAAAAGCGTTATCCTATATTATCCTGTATAATCTCATGTTCATTTTGCCTATTATCGGTATTTTTTTGCTGATCTTACTGGGGGTTTACTCGGAGAGGCTGGGACTTTTTTACCGGAAACACCTGGATGCGGTCAAGCTGGCCCTGGCCCTGGTCTTTCTGGGCCTGGGATTTTTCCTGCTAATTAATTTATAGGGATCGAATTTGTCCGCGTTTTATCTTAAACATTAGAGGGCGAAGGATCGTATCTGCTTGAATTTACCCCTGTTTTCAGTTAGAATTCTGTCCTAATGCCAAAGAAAATCGATACTTCTCGGATCCAACCATCAATTCGCTCATCGATATTTGTAATTTGTTTGGTCATAGGGATCTTATTTATCCTGAGCGTAGTCGAAGGATTGGGATTTACTCCGCTGGCGGCTGCGGCGCATACATGGGAAGTGGGGCAGGATCCTACTACTGGCGCCACGCGCAGGTTCATCATTAAAGACTCTTTGGGAACTTCCGGAGAACTCCGCCGTTTAGTTATTGATTCTACAGGCAAAGTCGGCATCGGGACAACGACCCCGACCTCTTTACTGACCGTTGCGGGGATGATCAAAACTACCGGAACCGGCGGCGTAAAGTTCCCCGATGCCACCACACAGTCAACAAGAGGTGTTGCTTTAACAGGCGATACGATGACGGGACCTTTGATCATTAGCTCAAACTACACTGGCTTGGAACTTGATGTAACCGGGACCAATTATACTCACCGCGCACTTTTTGTTAATCATAGTGGAACTGGCATTGCCGCACATATTGTAGGCAAAGTGCGTTTAACGGACAACCCCGCTCCCATAGCAAGTGACGATTATGCCGGTTATGGCGCAATGAAAAAGTTGGACATTGAGGTTAGTTCCTTAGACGACGGGATGCGTGTACATGGCAATGTAAGCGATTTTGGAATAACACTTACGAATGATCAAACAGGCGGAGAAAAGTGGTATATCGACTCAACAGGTACAGGCGGCAAAGATGGGGCAGGTAATCTCGTATTTTGGGCGGGAGGACAGTCAGAAGCCACTTTGTATTTGAGAGGCGGCGACGTCTACCTGCCGTCGCTAGTAAGTTTCACCACTAGTACTTTTCGAGTTTATGTTGATTCTACAGGCATGCTTTACTCTCCAGATTCTGATATCCGCTTAAAGAAAAATATCGTGAGCATTTCCGATCAGATGAATGTGCTGGAGTCATTAAAAAAACTTCGCGGCGTGTATTTTAACTGGAACACATCCGTTGAAAAAGTGAAGGATCTGGGCGATAAAAGACAGGTAGGAATGATCGCGCAGGAAGTGGAACCGGTCATTCCGGAAGTTGTGGGGAAGGACAATGACGGATATAAGTCCGTGAGTTATTCGGAACTGACGGCGTTCCTCATTGAGGTTTGCAATGAAAAGCAGAAAGAGATAGATGAGCAAAAGAAGGTCAATGATGGATTGAAATATCGCCTGGATAAGCTGGAGGGTCGACTGGTGCCGGCAGCCAACAAATGAAAATTGTCGCATTAATAAAGAAAAAATCATGAAAAAACCTGAAATATGGGCATTAAAAATTGGAATATGTTTTGTCATCGGGATCATATTTGGATCTGGGATCTTGGATTTGGGATTTATGCCTAAGGCGTTGGCGGTAGCTCATAAATGGGAGATGGGGCAGGATCCTACAGCGGGCGCCACGCGTCAGTTTATCATTAAAGACACTTTGGGATCCGAAGAACTCCGCCGTTTAGTTATCGATTCTGCAGGCAACGTCGGCATCGGGACGACCCCGAGCTCTTTACTGACCGTTGCAGGGATGATCGAAACTACTGGAACCGGCGGTGTAAAGTTCCCCGATACCACCACACAGTCAACAAGGGGTGTTGCTTTAACAGGCGGCGATACGATGACGGGACCTTTGACCATTAACTCATACTACAATGGTTTGGAACTTGATGTAACTGGGACTAATTTTTCCCACCGCGCACTTTTTGTTAATCATAGTGGACCTGGCATTGCCGCACATATTGTAGGCAAAGTGCGTTTAACGAACAACCCCGCCTACATAGCAAGTGACGATTATGACGGGTATCACGCAATGAAAAAGCTGGACATTGAGGTTAGTGCCTTAGACGACGGAATGCGTGTACATGGCAATGTAAGCGATCTTGGAATAACACTTACAAATGATGGAACAGGCGGAAAACAGTGGTTTATCGACTCAGGTACAAACACCCAAGGTCAACCAGGTTGGCTTTTCTTTTGGGACCATACTCCCACGGGAGGACAGGCACTGCCCACTTTAGGTTTAAAGGGGGACAGAATCTACGTGTCGTCACTGGGAGGTTCCAGCGGTGGCTTAGCTATGTATGCTAATGGAAATGGCAAGCTTTATAGAAAGTCTTCTGATATCCGCTTAAAGAAAAATATCGTGTGCATTTCCGATCAGATGGACGTGTTGGAGTCATTAAATAAACTTCGCGGCGTGTATTTTAAGTGGGACACATCTGTTGAGAAAGTGAAACATCTCGTCGGCGATAAAAGGCAAATTGGGATGATCGCGCAGGAAGTGGAGCCGGTCATTCCGGAAGTTGTGGGGACGGACAATGACGGATATAAGTCCCTGGATTATTCGGAACTGACGGCGTTCCTCATTGAGGTTTGCAAGGAACAGCAGAAACAGCTTGAGGAACAGAAGAAGGGCAATGAGGACCTGAAATCCCGCCTGGATAAGCTGGAGAGCCGACTGGTGCCGGCAGCAAACAAATGAAAATTGTTGCATTAATAAAGAAAAAACTATGAAAAAACTTGAAATATGCGCATTAAAAATTGGAATTTGCTTTGTCATCGGGATCATATTTGGATCTGGGATCTTGGATTTGGGATTTATGCCTAAGGCGGTGGCGGTAACTCATAAATGGGAGATGGGGCAGGAATCCGGAGCAGGCAGCCCGCTCTTCACGATCAGAGATGTCCTTACCTCGGAGGCTCAAAAAGCCCGCCTCTCTATCGATCAATATGGCAAAGTCGGCATCGGGACAACGACCCCGACCTCTTTACTGACCGTTGCAGGGATGATTGAAACTACTGGAACCGGCGGTGTAAAGTTCCCCGATACCACCACACAGATAACAAGAGGTGTTGCTTTATCAGGCGGCGATACGATGACGGGACCTTTGACCATTAGCGCATTTTACGAGGGCTTGGAACTTGATGTAAACGGGACCAATTATACCCACCGTGCACTTTTTGTTAATCATAGTGGAACTGGCATTGCCGAACATATTGTAGGCAAGGTGCGTTTAACGAATAACCCCGCCTACATAGGAAATGACGATTATACCGGTTATAATGCAATGAAAAAGTTGGACATTGAGGTTGCTTCACAATACGACGGGATGCGTGTACATGGCAATGTAAGCGATTTTGGAATAACACTTACGAATGATGGAGGCGGAGAAAAGTGGTATATCGGCTCAACAAATACAGGCAGCGGCTGGGGAGGAGGTAGTCTTACCTTCTGGAACTGGAAGACGGCAAAGCCAGCTTTGATTTTGAATGGTCCCAACATCTACATGCCAGTGCTGCAAGCGTCCACCGAGAGTGGCTTACCTGTATATGTGGATTCTGTTGGCCAGGTATATAAGAAATCTTCTGATATCCGCTTAAAGAAAAATATCGTGGGCATTTCCGACCAGATGAACGTGCTGGAGTCATTAAAAAAACTGCGCGGGGTGTATTTTAAGTGGAACACATCACTTGAGAGAGTTAAGCATCTAGGCGATAGCAGGCAGATAGGAATGATCGCTCAGGAAGTGGAACCGATCATTCCGGAAGTTGTGGGGACGAGCCGTGACGGATATAAGTCCCTGGATTATTCGGAACTGACGGCGTTCCTCATTGAGGTTTGCAAGGAACAGCAGAAAGAGATAGATGAACAGAAGAATGTCCATGATGGATTGAAAACCCGTCTGGAGAAGCTGGAGAAACAACTGACGCCGGCGGAAAGTAAATGATCCCTGCGTCACTTTAATAATTATTATGTCATACATACCTTTATACAGAAAATGGCGTTCGCAGAACTTTGACGAAATAGTCGGGCAGGGGCCCATCGTCCAGACGCTGAAGAACGCCGTCAAAGGGGACAGGATATCTCATGCCTACCTCTTCTCCGGCCCCAGGGGCACGGGAAAGACAAGCACAGCAAGGATATTCGCGAAAGCTCTAAACTGCGTAAAAGGGCCAACGCCGGACCCATGCGGTACATGCGACATGTGCGTCAAGATAAAGAACGGCCACGCCATTGACGTCATCGAGATAGACGCCGCATCGAACAGGGGAATAGATGAGATCCGCGACCTGAGGGAAAAAGTAAGATACACGCCTGTCGAAGGCAAATACAAAGTTTATATAATCGACGAGGTCCACATGCTTACCTCGGAGGCATTCAACGCCCTGCTAAAGACACTTGAAGAGCCGCCCTTACATATAATATTCATCCTGGCAACAACAGAGCCACAAAAGGTCCCGGTGACGATCTCTTCCAGATGCCAGAGGCTGGATTTCAGGCGGCTTTCGAATCCCGAAATGATAGCGCAGGTTAAAAAGATAGCCGGCGCCGAAGGAATAATGATCGAAGATGATGCGGCAGCGCTCATTGCCAGGAACTCGGAGGGCTCCATGAGGGACGCGATCTCGCTCCTGGACCAGCTCGTCTCGTTCAGCGGGAAGAACATTAAGCATGACGATGTCATCTCGCTTCTCGGCACTGCCAGCGCCGACCATATTTTCGAGTTCGGCGACGCTCTCGGCAGAGGAGACATCGGTAAACTTTTCGATCTCATAAACCAGATGGTTTCGGAAGGCAGGAGCGTCCCGCAAACAACAAAGGAAATACTTCTTCATTTAAGGAATCTGATGTTCGTTCTCCTTAAAAGCGAATCTGTCATTGAAGAATCAAGCGAGCATATCGCTAAGCTCAGGGAACAATCCAAAATATTCAGCATGGAAAAGATAAAGGAGATAATGCGGATAATATCCAGGGCCGAAGTTGACATGAAATGGCACCCACAGGCAAGGCTTCTCCTTGAGATCGCGGTCATGGAAGCGAGCTCAAAGGATCCGGCTCCTTCTGAAGAAATAAAAAAGTCAGAAGAAAAAAAGATCGAAGTAAAAACTCCGGCAAGGCCGGAGCCGAAGATCGAGGAAGTGAAAGAAAAGAAAATGTTCAAGCTCTCGGAATTGGCGAATAAGACCATGTCGTCGACACCGACAATGTCAACACCGGCAACTTCCGGTCCCAGCAGCATTTTTGAGCTGAAGTCCAAATGGCAGACCATCCTTGATGAAGTCAAGAAGAAGAACGTCTTCGCTTATATTTCACTTCATGAAGGCGAACCCTCCCAGCTTGATGACGGAAAGCTGGTGGTCAAGTTCAAGAAAGGATTCGCGTTCCACAAAGGGCGGCTTGAAGAGGACGGGGCAAGATCAGCAGTGGAAAATGCCGTCAAAAATGTCTCGGGAAAGGACATAAAACTTGAATGCGTGATAGAAACCTCAAGCGCCGCCCCTGAAGCATCCGCGTCCAAAATGGCCGAACTTTTCGGCGGGCAAGTCGTCTCATAACCTCAATATTTCCCTTGACGAAAGCAAAAAAATAGGCTAAATTGAACCCATGATATTCGGAAATGTAGGGGATATTATCGGCAAGGTCAAGAAAATGCAGGAAGACCTGAAGGAAGTCCAGAAAGAACTTTCGCTGATCGTTGTCGAGGAAGACTCCGGAGGGGTAAAAGTGGTCGTTTCAGGCGACATGGAGCTGAAGGAGCTCAAGCTTGACCCCAAGTTATTCGAGATAAAGGACATAAAAAGGATCGAGTGGCTCATTTCCGACGCCGTGGACAAGGCTTACTCTAAAGCAAAAAAAGAAGCGGCTAATAAATTAAAAAAGGTAACAGGCGGGCTTTCAATTCCCGGCCTTTTCTAGGTAGCAGATATGACGGCAAAGTATCCGGAGCCGATGGGGCGTCTTATAGCGGAGTTCACGAAAATGCCGGGCATAGGCCCGAAATCGGCGCAAAGGCTGGCATTTTACGTCTTGCAGGTCTCGGACGGCGAAATAAAGGAACTGATAAACGCCCTGCAGGAGACAAAGAAGAAGGTCGGGTTTTGTTCTACCTGCTTCAATATCTCGGTAGAAGATCCCTGCGAGATATGCGCGGATGAAACCCGGGACAAGGGTAAAATGTGCGTGGTGGCCCTTTCGCAGGACTTAATTGCGATAGAGAAGACCAGAGAGTATAATGGCGTCTATCATGTTCTTGGAGGGGTCATATCCCCGTTGGACGGCGTGGGCCCCGAGAATTTAAGGATAAAGGAATTGCTGAAGCGGCTCAACAAGGATGTTAAAGAGGTGATCCTGGCCTTGAATCCCACTGTTGAAGGGGAAGCAACGGTCATCTATTTAACCAGATTGATAAAGCCGCTCGGAGTGAAGGTCACCCGCATCGCGTACGGACTGCCTGTCGGCAGCGACATGGACTACGCGGATGAGGTGACGCTCACGAAAGCTTTTGAAGGAAGGCGGGAAGTCTCTTGAACTGGTACTTTGAAAGCCTGTACAACATAATAGTAAAGCCCATACTTTTTTACCAGAGCATGCCAAAGGGAAATTGGCGTGACGAGCCTCTTTCATTCGCCATGGTCACCGGCTGGATACTTGCTTTTGCGCTGACCCTGGTCTTTTTCATAAACAATTACCTTCCGACGGGACTGAGCTTGATAGAAGGCATACAGGGGCAGAAGCTTATCATAGTGATACCTGTTCTTGCCGTCATGGGATTCGCATTTTTCACGTTGACGGCCCTTATTATCGGGGGGATCCTGATAGGCGCGATGCTCGGCCTGTTGTTATTCTGCGCCGCCGTCCTTAACTTTCTTCTTATCCTCCTCGGCGGGAAAGGTCACATTTTTGAGGTTTTTAAAGCGTCGCTTTATTCCAGCGGCGCCATGCTTGCCGGGCTGATCAATATATTCTTGATGATATCCGTGAAATACAAGATGATGACGTTCGCTGACTGGATCACCGGCGAGAGGGTGGTTTTTTACTGCGCAAGCGTATATCTGTACGGGCTTTTCAGCATTCTGGGCAAAAAGACCCATAATGTGCCGAGATGGAAAGCTTTTCTGGCCGCGACCATCCCGTTCATCGTACTGGTCCTGTTCAATGTGATCTTATCCGCGAAGGTCCTGCCAAAACTGGCGGCGATACTGGGATAAGGAGAAAGATTTGACAAAGAAAGATATCGTTGAAATAAGGTGGCATGGAAGGGGAGGGCAGGGTGCAAAGACCGCTGCTCTTCTTTTTGCGGACGCCGCGCTTTCCGAGGGGAAATACATCCAGGCATTCCCGGAATACGGGCCCGAGAGGATGGGCGCTCCGGTGCAGTCATTCGACAGGATTTCCGATGAGCCGATAACTCTCCATTGCGCAATAAGCAATCCCAAATATGTCGTCGTCCTCGACCCCACGCTCATGGCATCCGTGGATGTCCTGGCGGGCGTGCCCGATGATGGGATGATAATCATTAACACGAGCAAATCGCCGGATGAAATAAAGCCGTTGCTTAAGAACAAGAAAGTAAAGATATTCACTGTGGATGCGTCAAAGATAGCAAAAGAAACGATCGGACGCGATATCCCCAACACGCCGATGCTCGGGGCTATGGCAGCGGCAACAGGGCTGCTGAATTACGAAAGATTATTAATAGACCTGGAGCAGAAATTAAGCAAGAAATTCGCGTCAAAAAAAGAGATAGTTGCCGGAAACCTGAATGCCGTTAAAAGGGCGCATGAGGAGGTAAAGAGTTAAAGTGGCGGAACTTAAAGGATGGAAAGAACTTAAAAAAGGCGATGTCCTGGAAGCAGGCACCGCGGAAAAATTCGAGACAGGCGATTGGAGAAGCATGAGGCCTGTCTGGCATCCGGAGATATGCATCCAGTGCCTTTTCTGCTGGATACATTGTCCCGATACTTCTGTGACAGTGGACAAGACAACATCAAAAATGACGGGATTCGACCTGAAACACTGCAAGGGCTGCGGTATATGCGCGCAGGTTTGCCCTGTTAAGCCGAACAAAGCTATCACAATGGAGAAAGAGGAGAAATAATATGCCGATACTCGCAAAAACAGGGAATGAAGCAATGGCGGAGGCGCTGCGCCAGATCAATCCCGATGTTGTTGCCGCATATCCTATAACTCCCGCCACTGAAATAGCGATGATATTCGCGCAGTTCGTGGCTGACGGCGATGTTGATACGGAATTCGTTGCGGTAGAGTCCGAACATTCCGCGATGAGCGCGACGTTAGGGGCGGCTGCTGCCGGTGTTAGGGCTATGACAGCCACATCGTCACAGGGCTTGGCATTAATGTATGAAATATTGCCGATAGTATCGGCATTGCGTCTTCCGATAGTCATGCCGGAAGTCAACAGGGCTCTCTCGGGGCCCATAAATATCCACTGCGACCACAGCGACACGATGGCCGCGAGGGATTTCGGGTGGATCCACATATTCTCCGAGAACGCCCAGGAAGCTTACGATAACCTTCTTCAGGCGGTCAGGATCGCTGAAGATACAAGAGTAAGACTGCCCGCGATGGTCACCACGGATGGTTTTATAATAAGCCACTGCATGGAGAAGATAGAGACCATAGACGATGCCAAGGCAAAAGAATACATTGGAGAGTTCAAGGCGGAATACTCATTGCTTGACGTGGATAATCCTATAACTGTCGGCTCGCTCGACCTTCAGGATTATTATTTCGAGCATAAATACGCCGTGGCCGAAGCGATGAAGGCAAGCAAGGATGTCATCATTGAAGTAGGCAAGGATTTCGGCAAAAAGTTCGGCAGGGAATACAAGCTTTTCGAGGATTATCAGCTTGATGACGCGGAGATCGTTATTGTCGCGCTGGGATCAACAGCCGGTACGGCAAAGGCTGTAGTTAATGACCTGAGGGGCAAAGGAATTAAAGCCGGACTTTTAAAGATAAGGGTTTTCAGGCCTTTCCCGCATGTTGAGATAGCTAATGCATTAAGCAAGGCAAAGGCAGTGGCGGTGATGGACAGGAGCGATTCGTTCAGTTCTGCCGGCGGGCCGGTGTTCACTGAAATAAGGTCCGCGCTTTTTGATTCTGCCGCAAAGCCCAAGCTGATAAATTATGTTTACGGATTGGGTGGAAGGGATATTTCAAAGGAAAATATTGAAGGCGTGTACGATGAACTTGCTGTTATAGCAAAAACAGGCAAAATAAAAAACCTGTTCAATTATTTAGGGGTGAGGGGAATATAATGGCTAATTTAAAGGAAATGGCGAAGCAGGAAGAACGTCTGACAGGGGGGCACCGCGCCTGCGCAGGATGCGGAATCCCGATAATCGTCCGCCAGATAATGCATTCTATCAAGGATCCTGTCGTTGTCGGGTGCGCTACAGGATGCCTTGAAGTCGTCACGACAATTTACCCGTATACAGCTTGGAAAGTTCCTTTCCTTCATAACGCTTTCGAGAACTCTGCAGCAACGGTATCCGGCATGGAATCGGCTTACCGGGCGATGAAGAAAAAAGGGAAGATAAACAAAGAGATCAAATTCCTCGCTTTCGGCGGCGACGGCGGAACGTATGACATCGGCTTCCAGTCCCTTTCAGGCGCGATGGAAAGAGGTCATGATATGCTTTATGTCTGCTACAACAACGAAGCGTATATGAACACAAGCGTTCAAAGGTCGGGAGCGACGCCGTTCGGTGCCCATACGACCACGGCTCCGGCAGGAAAGGTAAAGCAGGGGAAAGAGCAGTTCAAGAAGAACCTTACGGAGATAATGGTAGCGCACGAAATACCTTACGTGGCTCAGGCTGCCGTGGGCAATTGGATGGACCTGACGAAGAAGATCGAAAAGGCGATGACAATAAAGGGGCCGAAATACATCGGTATCCTCCAGCCCTGCCAACTCGGGTGGGGATACCCGATGGAGATGACCGTAGAGATCGGCAAGCTCGCGGTGGATACATGCATATGGCCGCTGTATGAGGTCGAGCACGGAAAGTACAAGTTAAGCTACAAGCCAAAGGAAAAGAAGCCCATCACGGAATGGCTTAAGTCTCAGGCGAGATTCAAGCATCTTCTAAAACCGGGAAATGAAAAATTGGTTGAGCTGATACAGGCCAACATCGATAAACATTGGAACAACCTTTTGTTAAAATGTGAAGGAGGTGTAGTCTAATGAACCAGAAACAATTGGCGGACAGGGTGGCGGCAAAATTAAAGGACAGCAAGGTCAAGAAGGTAATGGTGGATAAGATCGTTGAAGAATCGCTTAATGTCATTACCGAAGCATTGGTAAAGGGAGAGAAAGTAAGGCTTGTCGGATTTGGGAATTTTTTGGTAAGGACCAGAGCTTCCAGGGTTGGAAGGAACCCCCAGACAGGAGCGCAGATAAGCATACCGCAGTCAAAATCTCCTGCTTTTGTGCCCGGAATAAATTTAAAGAAGGCAATAAAAGGAAAATAAATTAATGCCCAAGACATCAAAAAGCCAGGTCTTTGATGACCTGGGTCTTCTGCTTGAAGTATTACCCCAAAGGATAAAGTCGGCGATCGAAGGAAAGATCAATTTGCCTGAGATGATCGAGGTGGTTCTTGACCTTGGCAAATCGGCGGAGGTAAGGTTTTCCGGAGGCAAGGTCTTGTACATAGAAGGTCCTCTTGTCAGCGATGAGGACATCAAATATGTGACAAGCAAGACGGGTGAATTCACATCGGATAACAGAGCTGGGATAGAGAGGACTCTTCACAGGATCTCCGCCATAAGGAACAGGCACGGAAAGATCATCGGGTTGACGCTTCGCGTCGGTCGGGCGATATTCGGCACGATCGACATCATCCGCGACATTATCGAATCAGGCAAGAACATACTTTTCATGGGGCCGCCAGGGATCGGGAAAACAACGAAGCTTAGGGAAGCGGCGAGAGTTCTTTCCGATGATTTTGACAAGCGCGTTGTCGTTGTTGACACTTCTAATGAAATTGGCGGCGACGGCGACATACCTCACCCGGGCATTGGCCGGGCCAGAAGAATGCAGGTGTCGTCCCCTGAAAGGCAGCACGCTGTGATGATAGAAGCGGTTGAAAATCACATGCCGGAGGTCATTATTGTAGATGAGATAGGAACTGAGGCGGAAGCCGCAGCTGCTAGAACCATTGCAGAACGGGGGGTTCAGCTGATCGGGACGGCTCACGGGGTCATTCTCGTGAACATACTGAAAAACCCCACATTATCGGACCTTGTAGGAGGCATCCAGACCGTCATACTTGGCGATGAGGAAGCCAGAAGGCGGCATACCCAAAAGGCCGTGCTTGAAAGGAAGGCCCCTCCAACGTTCGATATAGCTATCGAGATAAGGGAAAAAGACAAGTTCGCTATCTATAAAGACGTTTCATCTGCGATAGATAAATTGCTCAGGGGGACACAGCCCGAGCCCGAGATCAGGGTAAGGACGCCGGAAGGAAAGATCGAGGTCAAGGAAGCCCCTGGAGAAATGCCAGAATTCACTTTGGAAGAGGAAAAGGAAGCTGAAAAAAAGAAGGGAAAAGAAATCCTTAAGATATACCCATTCGGAGTGAACAAACAATTGATAGAAAGGGCCGCGAGGGCGATGCAAATACCGGCAGTTGTTGCGGACAGCATGGACAATGCCGATATCCTGCTCACGATTAAATCAAAGGCAAGGCCTGGCACGAAAATAATGATCGCTGCGGATGAGCATCGATTACCTGTCCATGTCATAAGAAAGAACGTTTCAAGCCAGATAAATAAATTCCTGAAATATTATTTCAAGGTGGGCGGGACCGATGAGACGGAAGAAATTGCAATGAGAGAGGTGGAGGAAGGAATCAGGCAGGTATTGAATTCAAAAAGATCGATCGACTTAAGCCCTCAAAACGCCTACATACGAAGGCGCCAGCATCAGCTGGTGGAGGAGAATAGGCTTCGGTCAGATAGCGTGGGAGAGGAACCGAGAAGAAGGCTCAGGATTTACCCTTCATAAAGATCATAAACAAAAATGCTTACTGACATAGATATAGCCCAAAAAGCAAAAATTAAACCGATACAGGAGATCGCAAAAAAAGCGGGATTTCTGTCTTCGGAAGTCGAACTATACGGTAAGGACAAGGCAAAGATCAATTTATCTGCGATGAAAAGATTATCAAAGAAAAAGAAAGGTAAATTGATCCTTGTCACCACGATCACTCCCACTCCGTGGGGCGAAGGAAAGACCACAACAACTATCGGACTAGGGCAGGCCCTGGCAAAGATCGGCAAGAAAGCTTTTATTTGCATAAGAGAACCATCGCTTGGTCCGGTAATGGGGGTCAAGGGTGGTGCGGCCGGAGGAGGATATTCCCAGGTCCTTCCAATGGATGACATAAACCTTCATTTCACCGGCGATATCCACATGGTCACCGCCGCTCACAACCTTCTTTCGGCATTGATCGATAATCACATATTCCAGGGTAATGACCTGAAATTGGATCCGAACCGGATCGCGTGGCGAAGATGCATGGACATGAATGACAGGGCGCTGAGGAACATAACAATATCTTATAAAGACGTGACAAGGAACGATGGATTCGATATAACCGCTGCTTCAGAGGTCATGGCGATACTGAGCCTTTCCAAGGACCTGACTGACATGAAGGAAAGATTGGGGAGGATCATCGTCGGATACGATACTGACGGCATGCCTATTACAGCTAAAGACCTGAGCGCCGCCGGAGCTATGGCCTTGCTGCTAAAAGAAGCTCTTAAGCCCAATCTGGTGCAGACGATCGAGGGTGTCCCGGCATTCGTCCATGGGGGGCCGTTCGCCAATATAGCCCATGGATGCAGCAGTATAATCGCCACCCAGCTGGCATTAAAGGCTTCAGACTATGTTGTGACCGAGGCAGGATTCGGTGCCGATTTAGGTGCCGAAAAGTTCTTTGACATTAAATGCCGCCAAGCAGGATTGATCCCCGACCTTGTAATCGTCACCCTGACCTGCAGGGCATTAAAAAGACAGGGCGGTGTTTCTAAGGAAGAACTATCAAAAAACAACGTTAGAGCGCTAAAAAAGGGGCTACCAAACCTTACAAGGCATATAGAAAGCTTGAAGCTTTTCGGGGTGCCGATACTTGTCTCGATAAACCTGAGGACCGAGGATTCAAAAGAAGAAGTAACTGAGGTCCTTGCTCATTGCAATGACTTGGGCATTGAAGCGAATGTGTCCGATGTTTGGGGCAAAGGGGGGGCAGGGGGCGTGAATTTGGCCAAAAGAGCGGTGGATATCAGCAAAAAGCCGTCAAAATTCCAGTATCTTTACGGCCTGAACATGCCGGTAAGGGCAAAGATCGAAAGCATCGCAGCTAAAATATACGGCGCCGAAAGGGTGGAATTCACAAAGGAGGCGCTTGAAGACCTGCTGAAGATCGAAAAGAACAAATATTCGAAGCTTCCTATATGCATGGCCAAGACGCAATTCTCGCTTTCGGACGATCCGAATTTGCTTGGAGCTCCGAAAGGGTTTAATATAACGGTCAAGAAGCTAAAAGTTTCTGCGGGCGCTGGTTTTATCGTTGCATTTACCGGCGACATATTGACGATGCCCGGACTTCCAAAACATCCGGCGGCGGAAAAAATGGATATCTCGGAGAACGGAAAAATAAAAGGGTTGTTTTAAACAATGATGAACCAGAAGAAGATCGAAAAAGCGGTAAGGATGATCCTTGAGGCGATAGGCGAGGACCCGAAGCGTCACGGACTAAAAGATACACCGGCTAGGGTCGCAAGGATGTATGCCGAACTTTTTGCTGGCCTCCACAAGGATCCCGCACATGAACTGACAGTTTTCCACGAAGCGGACCATGAAGAAATGATCATGGTCAAGGACATACCTTTTTATTCGATGTGCGAACACCATCTTGTGCCGTTCGCCGGCAAAGCGCATGTGGTTTATATTCCGACAAAAGGAAAGGTGACCGGCCTGTCAAAATTGGTGAGGGTCATAGAAGGATTTGCAAAACGGCCGCAGGTCCAGGAGAGGCTGACAAGCCAGATAGCCGACACGCTGATGGAAGTCCTGAAGCCGAGGGGCGTGCTGATCATCATCGAAGCGGAACATCTCTGCATGTCGATGCGCGGGGTCAAGAAACCCGGATCGATAACGGTGACTTCCGCGGTCAGGGGAATATTCAGGAAAAATTCAACGACAAAGGCGGAAGCTCTCGCGCTTATCAAGGCCTAGGAATGTCTCAGATAAACATCATAAAGATCACCGATAAAGAATACCCCGATCTCCTGAAAAAGATATATGATCCCCCCGATGAACTTTATATAAAAGGCGACGCATCCGCTTTGAACAGAAAATGTCTTGCGATAGTCGGAACGCGCACGGCCACGGAATACGGAAAAGCGATATCAAGAAAATACGCAAAAGAACTTTCCCGGTGCGGAATAACGATAGTTTCCGGGCTTGCCGAAGGGATAGATACAGAGGCGCATAAAGGCGCACTTGAAGCTGGCGGAAAAACAATCGCTGTGTTCGGATGCGGGATCGATAAAATATTTCCATCGGAAAACAGTGGGCTGGCGGAAGAAATCGAAAAGAACGGAGCATTGGTGTCGGAATATAAGCCAGGAACCCCGACTGCAAAATGGACATTCCCGAGAAGGAACAGGATAATATCCGGTCTTTCTCTTGGAGTCGTCATGGTAGAAGGTCATTATGACAGCGGCGCGATGATAACCGCAAAGCTTGCGTTGGACGAAGGAAGAGAAGTGTTCGCGGTGCCTGGAAGCGTTGAGATCGACCAGACAAAAGGGCCTCACTGGCTCATCAAGCAAGGGGCAAAGCTGGCAGAGAACGTTGACGATATCCTGGAAGAGCTTAATATTGAGCATGTCGCAGGCGAAGAGTTAGCCGGAAAGCCCGATCATTCGGGGCTTTCCGACGAAGAGGCAAGGATGATATCCTGCCTGACAAAAGAGCTGAAACATATTGATAGGATATCCGCAGAGAGCGGACTGGAAACCCACGAAGCACTGGGCGTACTTTCAATGCTGGAGATAAAAGGACTTGTGAAGCAGCTGCCGGGAAAGTATTTTATTATTTGTTGAGGGCTTTTTTCAGTTTTTCCGTTGCGGTTTTAGCGATCCTGGAGACCTGAGATTCCGACAATTTGATCTCTTTCCCTATTTCCTTGAATGTTTTATCCTTGTTATAATAGCCTTTAAGGACAGCTTTTTCCGATTCCGACAGATGTTTCATCGCGCTCTCCACTGTTATTGATGCGTCCGATTCCTCGTGGACAATGGACTCCCTGTTGAAAGCCATGTAAATGTTCGCGGCAGAAGTTATGAATTCATATACTCCGGTAACAGGGTCGGCGCCTCTTTTTCTCAGGTAATCCTGCATGGCTCCTTTAAGCCGGACGCTTACGTACGGCCACAGGGCGCCTTTCCTGGGATCCCAGGTTTTCAATGTGTCAATGAAAGCGATCTTTGCTTCTGAGAGGAGATCGTCAGCTTCCGCTTTCGCGACATGCCGGGGCAGCCCCCCGATGTACCATTTTGCAGTTTTTGTTATCTGGTCCTTGTATTTATCAAGCACTTCATCCGAATATTTGAGGAAGTGCTCCCTCATTATGCTTATTATCCTGTCTTCGATCTCTTTTCTGGATGTCGTGATCATATCTGTTCCCTGAAAGATTTGCTTACGACTTTAACGAGCTCTTCTTCGCGTTCATGTCTTTTTTTCTCATCAAGTTCATTGCTGAAAGCGCCGGCCCATTTTCTTGTGAAATCGTAAAATCTTTTCAGCACCGGAGGTATCCAGGAAGGGGCGACCCCGGCAGGCCTGCCTACCTGCCCTTCTTTGGAAATGCTTACTCTGTCAATTCTATTTTCGCTCATTTATCTTTCTTTGAACTTCCTGCCGGCGTTTTGCGGATGCGGGTCTCTTCCATTTTCTTGTCGATGAATACGCTCGCCACTGATAATGCCTGTCTGCGGAGCTCGGGATTTGATACCACGATATCGGCGATCTTTGATACCATTTTTGCAAATCCAGGGCTTAGAACGAACGCCGCGCCGTATTCCACCTCGAGAGCTGATTTAACGATCTTTTCTACGAGCTCTTTCGCGCTGTGACTGGGATCTATTTGTTCAAGCATCCTTGAATGGAATATCTCTATTTTTTCAGCCATATTATTTTCACCGTAACTTTATCGGACAAACAATGCAAATATTTCACTTATTCCAAAGAAATCATCCCTATTGACTGCACTTTTACTTGAGGAACGATCTCGTTGTATGAAAGAACGGCTACATCCGGGAAACTTCTTTCAATGAACCTCTTGAAATGAGGTCGAAGTCTCGGAGAGCAAAGTATAACGGGAAGAAGCTTCATTCTCTTGAAGTTCTGCATTTGCGAGGATATCTGGACAAGAACGCGTTCCCCCACATTGGGATCAAGCGCAAGGAAGGAGCCGTATTCAGACTGGTGGATCGCCCCGATCATGACCTCTTCAAGGCTTGGATCTATGGTCACGACGGTTATCACAGCTTCCTTGTCCGTGTATGTTTCGCAGATCTGCCTTGCAAGGGATTGCCTCACATATTCCGCCAGAATATTGATGTCACGGGATAGGTGCGCGTAGTCGGCGAGCCTCTCAAGTATGGTGGATAGGTCCCTTATGGAGACGCGCTCCCTTACAAGGAGCTGAAGGACCTTGTGGACCTGTCCGAGAGAGAGCATGTCCGGTATCAATTCCCTTACTATTGCAGCGTTCGTGTTCTTGACAAGCTCTATCAATGACTGGACGTTCTGCCTTGTCATTATTTCATCCGCATAACGTTTTATTATCTCGGTGAAATGCTTTGCCATCACTTCCACAGTTTCCTCAGATTCAATGTTCTGCCTCTGAAGCTCGCCCGCCATATCCTCGGGCACCCACATTACGGGATCATTGGTGAGCGCGTCCTTCAATTCAACGCCGGTGATGTTCTTTTCTCTTAATTCAGCGGCCGTCATGTGAATGCACCTGTGGCCCACCAGCGCTTCTCCTGTCGCGATCTTGGTGCCTCTTATCTCTATAAGATACTGGTTTGGCGGGAGGGAAAGATCATCCATGACCCTTACGCCAGGGATGACAAAACCAAGTTCCTGGCCGATGCGGTACCTGATAAGCGTTATCTTTTCAAGCAGAGGCCCTTTTTGGGCGGGATCGATGAGAGGGATCAGGTTCCTGCCGGCCTTCAAGCTTAATGGATCAAGCCCTAATGTGCCGAGAATGCTCTCCGGCTTTTTCAAAAGCTCTTTAGCGGAGACCTCTTCCGTTACCATTTTGCCCTCATCCTTTTTCTCTTTTGTCTGCAGGAGCACCACAGTAAGAACAGCGCTCAAAACGGCAAGGGTAAGAAAGGGTATCGTGGGAAGCCCCGGAATTACCGCGAAAAATCCGAGTATCACTGCGACAAAGGCGAAAGCCCTTGGCTGCGCGAAGATCTGCGTCGCCACATCCGTTCCAAGGCTCATTTCCGATGCTGACTTTGTAATGACCAGACCTGTTGCTATTGAAATAAGCAGGGCGGGGACCTGTGTGACAAGGCCGTCCCCTACGGTCAGCAGGGCATACGTTGTGAGCGCCTCCATGATCCCGAATCCGTGTTGAAGCCAGCCGATAAGTATGCCTCCAATGATATTCACCATTACGATTATTATGCTGGCGATGGCATCTCCCCTGACGAACTTGTTCGCGCCGTCCATGGAGCCGAAGAACGTGGCTTCCTGTTCGATTTTTCTTCTGCGGGTCCTCGCTTCATTTGCGTCTATAAGTCCCGCGTTCAGATCGGCATCAATGCTCATTTGTTTTCCCGGCATTGCGTCAAGAGTGAACCTTGCGGCTACTTCCGCGACGCGCTCGGAACCTCTGGTTATCACGATGAACTGGACTATCGTGATGATAGTGAATATGATCGCACCGACAATGTAATTCCCCTTTACGACGAAATTACCGAACGCATTTATGACCTCTCCTGCGTTCGCTTGAAGGAGTATCAGCCTGGATGCAGCGATGTTAAGAGAAAGCCTGTAGAGCGTTACAATGAGAAGTATTGACGGGAATGCCGCGAACTCAAGAGGCTCCCTCAAGTACATTGCCACAAGCAGGATCAAGAGACCGAAAGCTATATTCAGCGTTATCAATATGTCCATTACCTGGGTCGGAAGAGGTACAATCATCAGGGCGATTATGCAGACCAGAAGAACCGCCACGAGGATATCTGATAATGTAAAGAGGTTCTTTACGCTTTTTATATCGATATTTATCGGGAAAGCCATCTTATGGTAATTTTATCAGGGATTGACCATTATTCAAGTTTTTCTTGTCCCGACAAGGGGGCCGAGGTACGCTTTCAGTTTTTCCGTTCTTTTCTTTTTTATCCTGTAAATATAAGCCAGTACTTCCGCCACCGTTTGGTACAGCTCCGCGGGGATCTGCTTGCCTATATCGGTCGTCCTGTAAATGGACCTTGCAAGGGGCTCGTTCTCCACAATGGGCACATATGCCCCGTCGGCTATGCGTTTTATTTCTTCCGCTGCTTTTCTCTCTCCTTTTGCGAGCACCGTCGGCGCTTTCATCTTCGGGACTTCATACTTTAAGGCGACCGCTATGTGAACAGGGTTCGTGACGACAACATCTGCCTGAGGTACCGCCGCCATCATTCTCTGGTAAGCCACCTGTCTCTGGAGCTCTCTCATGCGCTGTTTTATCATGGGATCCCCTTCGAGACGCTTGTATTCCTCTTTTATTTCCTGCTTTGTCATCTTCAACCCTCTCATGTACTCCCATCTTTTATAAAGGTAATCAAGTACTGCGATGGCAACATAAAAAAGCCCTACCCTGAAAGCCACCCTGTAAGCGATACTGCCGCCGAGAACAACGGCATCCCAGGGCTGGCCGTTTATCAATATGACTATAAAAGGTATGTCGTCTTTCACGGCGTTCCACATTATCCAGAACACGATGAATATTTTTACTATTGATTTTATAAGTTCCACGAATCCCTGAAGGGAAAACATTCTTTTAAAACCTTCTGCGGGAGACACTCTTTCCAGTTTTGGCGTCAGGGGATCAACTGAAAAAAGAAATCCTGTCTGAAGCGCTTCGGCGGCGAATGCCACGAAAAGGGTGAGTCCGAATATGGGCGCCACGCACAGCGCCAGGCCTTGGACGGCGAGCAGCAAGATGTATCCAACGAAGGAAAAAGAGAATTCTCCCGTATTCGGGATCTGGGTGAAGATCATTGTTGCCATGTTCGTGAGGTTGTTCCAGATAAATTCGCCGGTATACCTGAAGAGCATGTAAGAAAATATCAAAAGCAGCGCGGTCGTTATCTCCTTGCTTTTCGCGACCTGCCCCTTTTCCCTGGCCTCGCGTAGCCTATGAGGGGTTGGCTCTTCGGTTTTTTCCCCGGCTTCCTCGGCCATGCATTACCTCCTGGAGAGCAGGATCAGATTTTTAGCCAGCTCATTGCTCGTTTGGCCTATTAATACCATCATATGCCTGATCAGTAAAGGGGATAATAACATGAGCCCGAAAAGTCCGAGTGACGGCTTTACCTGGAATCCCAGCATGAAAACGTTCACCTGCGGCGCGACCCTGGAAATTATCCCAAAAGAAAAGTCAGAAAGGAATATGAGAAGAAGCATTGGGGCACAAAGCTGTATAGTGGCTATCCAGAAAAACTTTAAAAGAGCAAGTATCTGGAGAAGAAGGTCAGGTTTTGAAAAATCAATGAAGCTTATAATGGGGATAGCAACAAAGCTTTGATGTATGGCGGATAATACCAGATGATGTCCGTCCACCATTAAAAAAACGACCAGCGCTATCATGAACATGAACGTGCCCGTGATGGATGTCATTGCTCCCGTGGTAGGGGAGAGGACATTTGCCACAGAGAGTCCCATCTGCATGTCAAGTATATCCCCGGCCGCTTGGGCGCTCTGGAGCACTATCGAGGAAATAAAACCTATTATGTATCCTACGAAGACCTCTACAGATAACGCAAAGACAAAAGCGGGCATGGAGTCCGGAAGATATTTGACCGGAACGACGAACCACAATGCCGCCGAGATCCAGATAGCCAGGCAGATCTTTACCAATGCAGGTATTGATTTCGCGCTTAAGATAGGGGCGTCAATGAAAAGGCCTGCGACCCGCGCTAGGATCAGCATGAATATCTCGATCTGGGGATATGAAATGATCATATTACCTTACCATTGCTGGTATGTTCGACCAAAGCGAGACCGTGAAGTCTATCAAGAGAGAAGCGATCCACGGCGATGTTACCGCTACTATCCCAAGGACAGCGATTACTTTCGGCACGAAAGTGAGGGTTTGCTCCTGTATCTGTGTCACTGCCTGGAATAGACTGATGATAAAACCAACGATCAGCCCGATCCCGACTGCCGGCATTGAGATCAGCAATGTCAATATCACGCCGTTATAAATTATCTGAACTGCAAAATCTGCGCTCATTTAAAGCTCATCAGTAATCCTTTTGTTATAAGGTTCCATCCGTCCGAAAGCACAAAAAGCAATATTTTGAAAGGCAGCGAGACCATGACAGGGGACAGCATGAACATGCCCAGCGACAGGAGTATGTTCGCGACAACAAGATCTATTATCACAAAAGGGATGAACAGCAAAAAGCCTATTTGGAACGCGGTCTTCAGCTCCGAGATCATGAACGACGGGATCAGGACATAAACAGGGATATCGTTCGCGGTTTTTGGCGGAGGGATCTTTGAAAATTGCACGAAAAGCGCAAGATCGCGCTCCCTTGTCTGCCTGATCATGAATCTCTGAAAAGGCTTCATTCCGATCTCAAAAGCTTTCATCTGGGTCATCTGTCCTTTGTTGTAAGGAACTATCGCGGTCTTGTTCACTTCATCAAAGGTGGGGGCCATTGTAAAGACCGTCATGAACAGTGCCAGCCCGATAAGGATGGAATTAGGCGGGACCTGAGCGGTGCCGATCGCGGACCTTATCATGGAAAGCACAACAATGATCCTCAGGAAAGAAGTGATCGAGATCAGCAGGAAGGGCAGTAACGATATTATGGACAGGGAAAGCAATATCTGGACGCTGTTGCTGAAAGCGGGGGAATTCATGACCCCGGTTATATTAACACCTGCCCGGATAGGAGCGGCGGCATATGAAAGATGAAAAGTAAAGAATAAAACGGCAAAAGTTAGCGAGAGTATTATCGTATTTTTTGATAAAAACTTAAAAATATTCAAGACCCACTTTCTAATTTATCTATTAATGTCACGCCTTTGTTGCTGACGACTATCAAATACGATTTATTGTCGGCCGAAATTATGTAAGCAGAAACCTGTGGTTCAAGGCCTATCCTGTCCACTAATTGGATCAATTTTCCCTGGGCGGGAAGCTGCAGTTTCGGGAAAAGGTATTTTGCGGAAAAATAAATAAGGCCAATGACAATGGCCAAGGATATTATGAGCTGGAAAATATAACCTATCGTAACAAGAGGGGATCCTGTCGGCAATACTTCTGGAGAAACAAGAATCTCAAGCATATCGGATCTTTCTATTTATTAATTAGGACGTTCGTTATTTTAAGCCCGTAATAATCATCAATGGCGATAACTTCACCCTGTGCGACAAGCTGCCCGCTTACCTTCAAGTCGAGCGGTTCTCCAGCCAGTCTGTCCAATTCCACGATGGACCCTTCCTTTAAGTCCAGTATCTCCTTCAAGCTCATGTGAGTGCGGCCCATTTCCACGCTTACTTCAACGGGGATGTCTCCAAGCGTCCTGTCTTGAAATTTGCCGCCTCGCTCCGTTTCGGCCAATTCCGGGAACTGAATTTTTTTTAGGTCCATTTCATTCCCTCCAAATCTTGTTCAGATATGTGCACATGCCAAACTTAAATTCAGGGCTGAGGCTTTTCGTTCTCCTCCTCAAACAACCCTTCTGTGGCTTCATTATACTCTTCTTTATCCTCTACTTCCAGAGGCAACTCAACATCTTCTTCTTCTTTTGCCGGCGCCTCTTCCACGGCTTCGGGAAGAACCTGCGGCGCGCTTTTTATCTTTTTCACGCTGCCGCCCAATATTCTTGCAGCAAGGCGGTTGTTCCTTATTCCGGGTTGGGCTTTCAGCTCGGAAGCATAGCCAATGACCAATTTAACGGGGACGTTCAATCTCTGATCGAGGGAGATCACATCCTCCACTTCGATATCCGCCAATTCTTTTGCGGCGATATTCGTTGTGCCTAGCTGCGCAACAACAGGAACTTCGATCGAAGAGCGAAGCTCATCAGTCAGCAGGGAAAGGTTAAGCGGTGAATTTTCTGATTTTTTTGACAAAAGTTCGTTCAACTTTTTAAGTGTGCTGTTCTGATATACAAAGGTGAACGTTGCAGGAGATGAGTTCGCTATTGAGATCTGAGCGGATACGGTCGTGATTATTTCGTTCAGATTGATGTGCGTTTCCCTCTGGATGTTCGGGTAACTGATGATCTCAAGGTTCGGCGTTCCAAAGATATTCCCCCAGCAGCTCGTAAATTTGCTGATAGCGGTACCGAAAACAGAATGGACTATCGATTCTTCAAGTTCGGTCAGTTCTTTTAGTTTTGTGTCGACGGATTGGCAGCCAAGAGAGAAATTTATCACCACGTTGGCCAGTTGATAATCGATAAGGAACATCACTTCGCCGATATCCTTTATGGGCAGCTTGTTGTATATCAGACCCCCGCTGACTTGCTTCAGAAAGTCAATATAAGTGAGCTGTTCTATCGATACGCTGAAAATATCAGCGCTGGCCTTAACGGCTTCTTTCAGGTATTTCGAGAACTCAAGGGCAAAAAAGTAATGGACCTTAAGCGTTTCCTCAAGCTCTTCCTCGGAGATCCTGTGGAAGCCGTAAACAAGCGGTTTTATTTTTTTTGTTCTCTCTCTGGCCGGCTTATAGGCGGTCCAATCCCCGAAAGATGCCGGGAACTTTATTTCTTTTCTGAAGAGCGCGGAAGTATCCTGCTTATCTGCCAAAAGAGTTCCTTTCCATTAAGAGATCCTGTTTATAAAGTTAGTGATCTCGTCGCTTATCATCCTCAAGATCGTAAGGTTGCCGCTCATAGCCCTCTGAGCTTCCATTGAATCTATTATTTCACCGGTATAGAAGACGTTCGATTGTTCGTAATTCCTTGGAACGACAGACCCGTACGTGTCGCCTGCAAGTTTGTAGTCTTGGGGCGCTCCCGATGCGGCCGTTTCCGCAAAGGTATTTCCTGATGACTGCGCAAGCCCTGATGGATTCGCAAAAGAGGTAAGCGCTATGCTGTATCCGGTATATCGATTGACAGAGGTGTAATCAACGGTCCCATCCACTTTCAAATTGAATTCGGCGAGCTGCCCGTCGGCTGTCCAGCTGAGCCGTTCTATATTATATGAAGATAATCCTGTTATCGGCGTAAGAGCTCCGCCGGTTGAGCCGTAAACCTGCATGCCGGTATCCGTGGTAAGGTTCCCGGCGGAATCTATCAAGAATTTTCCTGATCTTGTGTAGAGATTTGTCACCCCGCCGTCGGGGGAGACAACAAAGAGTCCGGAGCCGTTAACGGCCAGGTCAAGGGGCAGACCTTCGGATAATGCCCCCTGGCTGAAATCCAGTCCGATATTGCCTATGCCGACAGAAGATCCCAGCTGGATCGGATTTGTCCCGCCAAGATCGGATCCCGCAGCCGTGCCGCCGTTAATCAGCCGTTCGAAGATCGTTTGAAATGATATTTTCATTGTTTTGTAGCCCGGAACGGACATGTTCGCTATGTTCGAGGAATTTATCCTGAGCTGGGTGTTATACGCCTCTATCGCGTTCTTTGCTTTTGACATTATATCAAGCATTTAAAATCATCCTCCTTATTTGATCCTCGAAAGATTTTCAGGCGGAACAATGATACCGTTAACATTAAGCATGACCTTGCCGTTCTGGAGCAGGACACTGCTGACCTTGTCCGTTATCTCCTTGCCGGTCGACGGATCTATGGCCGTGACGGTCTTGCCGATAAGGCTGCTGTAAACGCTCAGCTCGAACTGGGGGGTAACATTGCTGAATGCGCTTGCGCCGAAAATATCATTAATGTTCGTCGTTCCCGGGACATTATTAGGTGTCAGTCCCGACACGCCGAAATCAATGCCGCTGCTTGAAGTTTGGTCGGCGGTTTGATTTCCGAAAAGGATCGAGTCAACGTTATTGGTGGACATCTGGTTGATCAGCATTGTGGCAAACTTGGGATCAAGATTGCCGCTGACCAGCAAATTGGTTATCTGATTGTTGTTCAAGGAAGAAAGTTGGGATGGGTCAACGTTCCCACTATTGCTGCCTGAGATCGGAGCTACCTGCGCCATTTTTCCTCCCCTTTAATTAGAATGATTATACAATAAATCAGGCTGTTCCGCTCTTATTATGTTGCCTTCTATCGCCGGAAAGAATGTTTAAGTTCTCAATGTTCAAATTGGCCAATTTAAGCGATCTTTCAAGCTCCGCAATGTTCTCTTCAAGTGCCTGTTTCGCCGCCTGGTCCGCATAAATATTTATTGTAAGCAATCCCTTATTGCTTGATATGTTCATAAGCACTGTCCCAAGGTTCTCCGGCTTAAGTTCGATCGAAAGCTCGATCTTCCCGTTCTCGCTCAGGAACTTGATCTTGTCTTTTATTTGAGATATCAGGTCGTCAACATCGATCGCTCTCAGGGAGGATGAATTGTTCTTTGCAGTGATCAATGCGCTATAGAGATCTGGGGAGAGCTCGAGTTCCCCCGCGAATATTTTATTGATGGCATTTGCCGTGAATTTGGCCTGCACGGCCTTTGCTTCTTTCGGTGTTTCCGCTGCCTTAACGGTTTGTTCCTGCTTGTGTTCTTCGACGTTTAACCCGTCATGGACAGCGCTTGTTTCCATGGAATTCTGGCTGAAATGATCCATTATTGCGGAATAATTTACGATCCTGCTGACGGTCTTATCTTTTTCAGGATTGAAAAGCAACGGCGTATTGAAAAAAGACTGGATGTTAAAAGGGAATAATGCCGGGAGCTGAGTTTTAAGTTTTTCTTTTTCTAATAGGTCAAGAAAATTATCATTACTGCGCTGAATATTGCTTGGTTCAGGCGCTTTAAATGTCTCGTTAGTTATTGCAGGAACCTGAGACAATCTGTTCTCCTCCCTGCCTGCTGATAGGCTGGCATCTACTTTAATCGTATCGAGGAGCCGAAACCTTGCATTCTGCCGCGGGGGAGACTCGAACTCCCACAGCTTGCGCTATACGCCCCTCAAACGTACGTGTCTACCAGTTCCACCACCGCGGCACAATTATATTCTATATTCAATAAATACGGCTGTCAAACAGTCTATTTAGCTATTTCGTATCGTTCTTTTAGACTGAAAAATGTGGCGCTTATGAATATAAGGATGCCGCCGATTATCATGTTAAAGGTCAAGGAATCATGGAAAATAATGACGCCGAGTATCGTTGTGATGACAACGCTGCTCATGGATATGACGCCGCCCAGGGCGGTTGAGCATAATTTGAAAGCATAGGTCTGGAAAAGCTGGCCGGCCGTACCCATTATCCCTATTGCAAGCAGGGCGGCAAGCGCGTAGCCGCCGGGGACAACGATATTGTCTTTAAGGAAGAACAGGGAGAATATGGTGCCGAAGAAAACGAAGGAAAGCACAATCATCCATGAACTTTCCGTCTTTCTCAGCTCCCTTATCGACACAACGGCCATTCCGCTGGTTATTCCCGAGATGAGGGCAAGCAGGTCGCCCAAGTTCAAGGCGGAATAATCGAACTGAAATATTAGGAACATCCCCAGGAACGCGGATATTATGAATATTACTTTTTCTTTCGTCAATTTTTCATTCAGGTACATATTAGAGAAGATCGAGGCAAAAATAGGATAGGTATAGGAAAGAAGGACCGCGTTCGAAACGCTTGTCATTGTTATGGAGTTAAAATAAAGCATTAAAGAGATGCCTCCCATTATTCCCCTGAAAGTCGCCTTGCCTTTCTCCTTTATCTTGAACTCGACTTTTTTTGCCGCCACCATTCCCATTATTATCACGAAGCTGATGAAAGCCCTGAAAAATATTATTTCGGCGGCAGGCACGGACGGGCTCAGCGCTTTAACCATTATCGCCATGAAACTGAACAACACCGCGGAGGAGAACATCATTATGGGACCTTCGATGTCGGTCTTAGGCATTTTTTTTCAGGCTTTCAACTATCTCTTCCATGTGCATTCCGCGCGAGCCTTTTATCAGGACAGTATCGCCTTTCCTGACGATCTTTTTCAGGACCTTGAACGCATCATTGTTCGATCTGACCGCATGCACATTTCTTAAGCCGTTCGATAAAGCGCTTTTCGCCATATATTCGCTTAATTTCCCGACAGTGACCAATGCTTCAATGTTCAGATCCGCTACTAGCCTGCCGATGTTCTCATGGCTTTTTCTGGCGATCTTCCCGAGCTCGAACATGTCTCCCAGGACGGCGACGCGTCTGGGAGGATGATTTTCAAGTACACTTAGCGACGCGGCCATCGAATCTGGATTTGCGTTATAAGTGTCATCTATTATTGTGATGTTCTTAGTGTAAATTATGTTCAGCCTTTTGCCTGAAAGCTTGAATTTTTCAAGTCCCCTTTTTATTTGGGAGGGCTTGATCCCAACAGCATAAGCGGATGCCGCCGCGGCAAGAGCGTCATATATATTATGTTTCCCCGGAAGGGGAATGTTGATGGCAATTTGAAAAGATTTTGTTTCGATGACAAAGGATGAACTGTCGGATCGGAATTCGATGTTTTTGGCCCTTACATCGGCAGGGGAGTCGATCCCAAATGAAATAACTTTTCCTTTTGCTCTCATTTTGAGGTGATTGAAATATTTATCGTCTGCCGGCAGTATCGCGACATCTTTCTTTTTCTGGAATTTCAGTATTTCACTCTTGGCTTTCGCAATATTTCTCCCGGATTTAAGATGTTCCATATGGGCGCTGCCGACGTTGGTTATGACAGCGATATTTGGCCGGGTGAGCCATGCAAGCTCTTCGATCTCGCCAAGTTCCTGCATGGCCATCTCTATGACGGCATATTTATAGGTTTTATTCAGCGTCAAAAGCGTCTTTGGAACGCCTATCTCGTTATTATAATTTTCCACTGTTTTCAGCGTCCTGCCGGAGATCGAGAGAATGGATGCAAGCATGTCTTTTGTAGTGGTCTTTCCAGAGCTTCCCGTGACACCTATGAATGGGATCTTGAACCTTTCAATATATGAATGAGCTATTTGATGGAAAGCTTTTAGCGTGTCCTTAACATATATTATTGTTTTCTCCTTTGGAAAAGCTGTCTTTTTTGAAGTTAACGCGGCTGAAGCGCCTTTTTTTACTGCCTGCACAATGAATTTATGGCCGTCGAACCTCTCTCCTATGATAGGGATAAAAAGTTCGCCTTTCTTAATGTGCCTACTGTCAGTTGAAATGCCGGAAAATCTCGAAGCATTGCCTTGTTCAAGGATTCCGCCGGTCGCGGACAATATATCTTGCAGTGTGATCATTTGACCTCATTATAGCAATTTTCAAGAAAAACTGAAATTTTATATCGTTTTTGGCGATAAATAATTGTAGGAGGGAAATTTGTAAATGGGCGAAAAAATCAATGGTTTTGGTAACGGCGGAAATCATAATAATAAATGGGGCGCATCCAGGCTCTCATTTTCATATCACCGATTATTGTCACACGAATTATCGATCCCTTCAAGGAACATATCGGCAAAACTCGGCATAACAGAAAAAGATATCCGCATTAACTTAGAAGCTATCAAGAGACTTGAAGTTGATGCTCCTCCTGTACAGTTACAATACAATTACAGTAAGGATAAGCTGTATTTTAATGTGGCCAGGACCGAGGAGCAGGAATTGAAATTGGAATTGACCCATGTGGACCATTATTGCCGCTGGAATTTACATGAACGCCCGCTCGAGACCTATAGAATATTAAGCAAATCCATAAACGAGGATAAATTAAAAGTAGAGTTTAACTTTGCAGGCGGCGATTGGGAACCGATCGATCTGGGGGACTCTTTTTCGCTGCTGCCAAATGTGGATAAAACAGAAAAAGGAATGAGGTTCAGCATAAGGGTAAAGGGCGGTACCTCCGAGAAGCAGCAAAAAGCATTGCTCGATATTCTTCTGGCTTTCAAATGCGAGGAAGAGCGTGACATGGAGAGGGACCGCAAAGCCAGAGAGCTTGAAAGCGAAGCCAATGCTAAAAAGTATTTGACCCGCTGGGTGGCCATAGAAGATTTTCAAAATATTCCCGCACAAGCTCGCGCAAATGTGATCATAAAAAATTGCGCGGTCCCTAACATGATGAAAGGTGAAAGGATCGGCGTTCCGGGCCGGGTTGTAATATGGCGCTTTTATAGGGATTTTGCAGCCGTAAAAAGCAAATACCCGGGGGAGAGCAGGGACAAGGCGACATTGGAAGGTCATTTTGCAAAGATCCGTGAAGTCATTGATAAGATAATTGCTGATCCTGAGGTCACAGATAAAGATAATTGGGAAAAATATATAGCAATATTCAAGGATTTTGAGAAATTCATCCTTGCCGAACTGGACAGTGAAGGGAAGATATCCATCGATAATATTGAAAAAATACTGCTCAAATGGAGGGATTTACCCAGCTTAACGGAGAAGGCTAGGATTGATTTCACGACTTATATTAATTATCTGGCAAAGAGCTTGCTTGGTGAGGAAGTGCAGAACAAGATATCGGAAACTGATAAGCCGGTGATTTTGATGACCACATTGATGACGCCGGCCGAGGCAAAAACATTGCCGGACAACGTCGTAATGCTCTTGGCTCCTGATATGCCGCAGGACGCGCATGCAGGAGGGATCCTGACACAGAAAGGCATAAAGTATTATCGCCCGGGCGGTAAGGTCGCAAAATTCATAAGAAAAGCAGATCCGAAGGACTTTGAGAACAAGGCCGCTCATGTGGTAATGGCTAATAATAATATGTGGCTCAATGTCAGATTGCCGGAAAATATCTATCAATACCTGATATCGCTTCAAAGAATGGAAGAGGCCGAGTATATCCGCGATATGGCATTGAACATCCTTGCGAGAAAAATTCACGGCGGGCCTGTCATTTCAATAAAGGCAACTGTTAATGACATTAATATTGCAAAAGCCAGTTTCATAAAATACATACCCGATGGCCTGGGATTGGTCAGGACAGAGATGCTTGAAATGGACAAACAGCTTTCCGCAGAAGAGCTTCGTGACGCGATAGTCGGCCTTTGCAATGCCGCGACAGTTAAAGTCGATAAAATGGGCATGGCAAAAGACCTCCCTGTTACGATAAGGCTACTTGATGTGGGCGGACGGCGAGATAATAAGGACCCGGTATGGATAAAGAACGAGGGAAAACTGAAGGGTGCCGCATTCCTGCTTTGCGACGAAGGCAAGAAGATATTAAAAAGCCAGTTTCGGGCTTGTTTACTTGCCCATTTAGAAAGAAGGAACCAGATAAGGGTAATGATACCTTACATAGAAAACCCGGATCAGTTCGATAATATCAAGGATATTCTGCAGGAAGTGAAAAATGAAATAATGTCGGAAATATCGGCTAAAGCAATGGCCGATCCCTCATATGAATATGCCGGGATAACGCTGGACAGTTTGGGGATATTCCTGGGCGTCATGATAGAGAATTCACGGTCCGCCGATAGGTGCGGGGATTTATCAAGAGAAGCGCATTTTTGCTCTTTGGGATTGAATGATCTGCGTTACGACCTTAAAAAAGAAACGATACTTGAACCGGAAATGGTCAAGATAATAAGCGAGGTCATAAAGGCGGCCAAGAAGACGTCAACTCCGGTATCGGTCTGCGGCGAGATAATTAATGACAATGAGCTGATCCTGCTGATGGCATTAGGGATCGGGGAAATAAGCGTTGATTTCAGGATGATACCGAAATTCTCCAGCATTATTCGATCGCTTGAGCAGAAACAACTTGAAAAAATAAAAGAAGGATTATCGCGGGCAAAAAGCCAAGAAGAGATAAAAGGAATAATCGAAGCCGGCCGAAGGCATTTAGGCGAATGGCAGGCGCAGGAAGCTTCATTAATGGCCGCAAAAGGATACTCCCAGAAATTCCAGAATGAACAGATTCGATTTGCAGAAATTCACAACATGAGAATTCAGGCTTATTCAAACATTATGCAGATAATAAGGAGCGAAGAAGCGCACAAGGAAGAGAAAATAGATGACCTGTTGCATCAAATATTCACGGACGAACACAAGCATTATGTGGAATTCCCTTCTAAGGAGGACATTTCAAAATGGCTGCAAAAAGAGATGTTGATCATCTCTTTCCTTGATGAATGGGAGATCCGCGAAGCCCTGAAAAAGAAATGCCGATGCACGCCGTATATTTTCTTTCGTTCGCCGGACGACGGCGCTTACTGGGCGAGAGCGATCCCGCGCGGCGGCGATACGGGTTCCAAGTCAAGGTATTATATTAAAAACCTGGGGCCGGTAAGCTCAAAGGATAGTAGCGGGATCAGAAATAGACGTTATATTGTGGATGTCAATTATTTCAATTCTCAGGAAAACGTGACAAAACAGGCACCCTGTGTCCTTGAACGCGACCCGGATCCAAAGAAAAAAAATATTTTCAAGGTCATTGTCCCGTTAGGTGACGGGAAGGAAGAGACGGTCCATTTGTTATCAATAAAAGAAGGCCGTCAAAGGGAATTTTACAGGCGCATCTCGGGGGAAAAACTTTTTATTGCAAAAGCATTTGATAACACCGTGGAGGTTCCTCCGCATTCATCTATTTACAGGACACCGGTCATTCCCGGAACGGTCCCGGCTTTGTTCATTCAGGACCGTTCAAGGATGGCCGAAATTGCGGCTCTCAAAAATCAGATAGATGGTTTACCTGCCAGCATAAGACGGGATGGATCGAGCGCTTATTATCAGCCAAAGGATCCAGCCAAGAACGATCCGTTTAACGTCAATCAGATATTGTACTTCAAAATGAGGGAAGTACAGGAGAACATGAGCTACCTGATCGGAGTTGATAACTGGCTGGAAAATAAGAAAGAGGGGTTCCAGCCGCTTTTGGATGATCCAACGCGATTGGCGGGGATCGTGCAGTTCTTGGGCGTAGAAACTAAAGAGGACGAAATACTTGTTAGCCATATTAAGGAGATCAAGCACTTACATAATGAAATGAATGTTCAAAAGAGAGAAATTAATATTCAACAGCTGCAGATCAACGAGCAACAGCAGCAGATCGAAGAGCTTAAAGCACAGCTCGAGGGGAAAAAGAAAGAACTGTCCTCGGGAACTTAAAATTACCTACTTCACATCCGCTGACGCCAGGAATTGCTTGTTTGACTTATATTCCTTCAATCTCTCGATCAACTGCTCCGTTGCCTCCGAACCCTCGTAGTTATCAAGAACTTTCCTGAGCAGCCAAACTTTTTTAAGCTCCTCTTCAGTCAGTAGAAGCTCTTCTCTTCTAGTTCCGGACATCCTTACGTCTATTGCCGGGAAGATCCTCCTGTCAGAGAGCTTGCGGTTGAGGTGGAGCTCCATGTTCCCCGTGCCCTTGAACTCTTCATATATGACGTCGTCCATCCTGGAGCCCGTTTCAACAAGCGCTGTGGCGAGTATCGTCAAGCTTCCGCCGTTCTCTATGTTCCTTGCGGCGCCGAAGAATCTTTTCGGGCGGTGAAGGCATGTCGGGTCAAGGCCTCCGGAAAGCGTTCTTCCGCTTGGAGGCGTCACAAGGTTGTATGCCCTTGCCAGCCTTGTTATAGAGTCGAGAAGTATCACCACATCCTTGCCGGCCTCCACAAGCCTTTTTGCCGATTCGATAAGCAGCTCGGATACCTTTATGTGATTTTCCGGCGGCTCATCAAATGTGGAATATATTACCTCGCCTTTGACGGAGCGCTGCATGTCGGTCACTTCTTCAGGCCTTTCATCAACAAGAAGCACTTTAATGATAGTTTCAGGGTAATTTGCCGTGATGCTGTTAGCTATGTTCTTTAATACAGTGGTCTTGCCGGCTTTCGGAGGGGAAACTATCATTCCACGCTGTCCTTTTCCGATCGGAGCCACAAGGTCGATAAGCCTTGACGCAACAGGAGCCTTGTCGTATTCCAGGCGATACATCTCGTTCGGGAATATCGGCGTCATGTCCTCGTAGGGGATCCTTTCCCTGGCGAGCTCTGGGTCGAGTCCGTTTATTGCTTCAACCCTCAGAAGGCTGAAATATTTTTCGCCTTCCTTCGGCGGCCTAACCTGACCCGATACCTGGTCGCCGTTCGTCATGTCGAAACGCCTTATCTGAGTCTGCGATACATATATATCTTCAGAGCTGGGCAGGTATCCGCATGTTCTTAAGAATCCGTAGCCTTCCGGCAGTATCTCGAGTATTCCTTTTGCGAAGATCAGCCCGTTAGCCTGGGTCTTTGCCTCAAGTATCTTGAATATAAGGTCGTGTTTCCTGTACTGCCTGTAATTTGAAATGTTCAATTCTTTTGCTATGTTGAACAGGTCTGCCGTGTTTTTTGCCTGCAATTCAGCTATGTCGGTTTTTGGCCCTTCTTTTGGTCCTTCTTTTGGTCCTTCTTCTTTGTTCATTCTTTTCCTCCTTCGTTACGCTTTATTTTTTTACTTTTTCCCAATCAGCAAGGAACTTTTCAATGCCTTTATCTGTTAGCGGATGTTTCACCATTTGCTCAATGACCTTGAAAGGGATCGTGGCAATATGGACACCTGCAAGCGCGGCTTCTATGACATGCAAAGGATGTCTTATGCTTGCCGCAATGACCTCGGTCTTGAAGCCATAGTTCTTGAATATTTCGATCATTTCGTAAAGGATATCCGTCCCGTTGTGGCTTATGTCATCCAGCCGGCCGATGAAAGGGCTGACATAGCTTGCTCCGGCTTTCGCGGCAAGTATCGCCTGATTCGTTGAAAATATCAGGGTCATGTTGACTTTTATCCCCTCACTGCTCAGCGCCTTTGTCGCCTTCAATCCTTCAGGCGTGATGGGGATCTTTACGTTTATGTTCTTGTGGATCTTTGAAAGCTTGCGCCCTTCTTCAATGATGCCGCCGGCTTCCGCGCTTATCGCTTCCGCGCTTATCGGTCCGTCAACGATACTGGTTATTTCCTTGACGACGGAAAGAAAGTTCCTTCCTTCTTTTGCGATCAAACTTGGGTTGGTCGTGACGCCGTCTATTATTCCCCAGGAGTTTGCAGTTCTTATTTCTTCTATATTTGCTGTATCTATGAATATTTTCATTGTGGAAAACTTGGGAAGTTCTTGATCTGGCCTTATACTAATCGGGTGCTATATTTTTGTCAAGCAGTATTATTCAAGCTTCGCGTCTTTTACTTCAATGTCCCATGAACCCTTGTCCGTCACAAGAAGGAATTGTATCTTATAAAGCTTCTTTATCTTCCCTTCAAGCGGGACAGAGATGGTCGTGTATTCATCTTCTTTAAGAGTGAACGAGGTCTTTGTCACGGATGGGGTATAGTCATCGTCCTTTTCATCATAGACCTGAACGACAGGGAAACACCAGCCTCCCATTCTCTCAAGCTTGCCCTTTATGGCGAACGTGAAATATTTAAGCGGCGAGGCGTTCTTGCCGAGCCTCTCGAAATATACTCCGGGATCCGTTGAATCTTTAGCGAAGATCCTTACGATATTGCCCTTATATTCATATTCACAGTCATTGAAAGCGCCCGAAGATTTTGCGGTGAATAGAACGTTGTCATTGGATGCCTGATCATCGTTTACGGCTTGATCATACCCGCAAGTCAAGATCAACAAGAGAATAGCCAGTGATATTTTTAATATGCGTGTGCGCATTTTCGCCTCTCATACATTTATCGTCATATTTTAGCAGAAAATTCACTAATTTGCAATTTAATAATCGGGGTGTTAAACTAAATTTGCATGGCTAAAACCAGGGAATCATGGGGGAGCAGGCTCGGAATAATACTTGCTGTTGCAGGCTCTGCGATCGGGCTCGGGAATTTCCTGCGCTTTCCTGTTCAGGCAGCCTCGAACGGCGGGGGCGCTTTCATGATCCCTTACTTTATAGCCCTTTTCCTTCTGGGGCTTCCGCTAATGTGGATCGAATGGTCAGTGGGGAGGTTTGGGGGGCTTTTCGGGCACGGGACAGCGCCCGGAATGTTCGACAAGATGTGGAAGAACCGCTTTATCAAGTATTTCGGCGTGATCGGCATATTCGGGCCTCTTGTTATCTTCATATATTACACTTACATAGAATCATGGATACTTGCATACGCCTTCTTTTCGATAACCGGCAAACTTGCTCAGGCGACAAGCCAGATGCAGATGTCGGCTTTTCTTGGCGGATTTCAGGGGATCACGTCGAACCAATATTTCAGCAGCATATGGCCGGCATATATCTTTTTCCTGATAACTTTCGCGATGAACATATACATCATATATAAGGGGATCTCAGGAGGGATAGAATGGCTTTGCAACTGGGCATTGCCGGTCTTGTTCCTTGCGGGGATAGCCGTGGCGATAAGGGTCCTCACGCTCGGGGCTCCGGTCATTGCGCATCCGGACTGGAACGTTATCAACGGGCTTGGATTCTTATGGAACCCTAATTTCGCGATGCTTACTCAGGCAAAAGTGTGGCTTGCAGCAGCAGGCCAGATATTCTTCACGTTGAGCGTGGGAATAGGCGTTATTCTCACCTATGCTAGCTACCTTAAAAAGAACGATGACATAGTGCTTTCCGGATTAACTTCTTCAATGGCGAATGAATTCGCGGAAGTGATCCTTGGCGGAAGCATCGCGATAACAGCGGCGTTCGCTTTTTACGGTCCCCAGGAGATCGTTAAGATCGCGCAGGGAGGGGCGTTCAATCTCGGATTGGTCACCATGCCTTTGATCTTCGGGAAGATACATTTTGGGATGGTTTACGCCTTCCTATGGTTCATCCTTCTTTTTCTTGCCGGCCTTACCTCATCGGTCTCTCTTGCGCAGCCTGCGATATCGTTCATGGAAGATGAGTTCTGCATTGACAAGAAAAGAGCGGTGTCGATATTCACGGTCATAAGCTTCATCCTTTGCCAGCCCGCGATCTTCTTTTTGGGGAAAGGAGCGATCAATGAACTTGATTTCTGGGGCGGGACTTTCTGCCTTGTTCTTTTCGCGACGATAGAGACGGTGCTTTTCGGCTGGGTCTTCGGCATGGACAAGGCTTGGAAGGAGATCCACCGCGGCGCGATGATGGATGTCCCCAGGGTATATAAATTCATCATTAAATATGTCACTCCGCTGCTGCTGATCCTGATACTTGGGGCATGGCTGTATCAGGAGGGGGCATCGACAATACTGATGAAGAATGTTGCTCCTGCGGACACGCCTTATATTTTAACGATAAGGATGATGCTAGTACTTATGTTCGTCGGATTTGCGATCGCGGTAAGAACGGCTTGGAGGAGAAGAAAATGAACATTTTCGGCTGGATATTCCTGGCAGCTTCCTGGCTAATGATAATTGGCTTGCTTTTATATTGCGGCTACAGGCTCATTTCCTCGAAAAAGATCTGATCTCGCTGATCAACTTCTTGATCTTCTCGGGTATCTTGCTTCGACTATTGCTGTCATTCCGCCGCGAGAGCTGAACTGTCCCGTGACTACCGCCCATTTCGGCTTGCAGGCGGCAGCAACGTCATCAAGTATCTTGTTCACGATGTTCTCGTAGAATATCCCGAGGTTCCTGAAGCCGATAATATAATACTTGAGAGACTTAAGCTCTATGCAATATTTGTCGGGAGCGTATTTGATAATTATCTTTCCGAAATCAGGCAATCCGGTCTTTGGGCAGACAGAGGTGTATTCCGGTATCTCGATAGTGACCTCGTAATTCTTGTGTGAATTCGGAATGCATTCTATTTTAGGAAGTTTCGCTTCAATGCCGGACTTAGCGTGTTTGTTCGTATATTTTTCCACAGCGATGATTTTACCATAGATCGCTTTTTCTTTCATCCACGGTCAAATTAAATTCTTTTACAAAGGGCGTGTAATAATGTAAAATGAAAAAATCATGAAAAGAAAAAGCGCGGGTAAGTGCAAGTACTTAAAAGGCAAGAAAATACTTCCACCCCCGATAAGAAAAGGCAATTCCCTTTCAGAGATAATCGATAACCACATGCTCGCCTATAACGGCGGGAGGATCCGCGCCGCATGCCACCTCCTGAAAGAAAAAATGCTTAAGGATAACGTAACGGTCGGCATGACGCTGACCGGAGCTTTAACGCCTGCCGGACTTGGTTCATCAAGCATCATCCCCCTGATAAAAGCGGGTTTCATCGACTGGATTGTCACGACGGGCGCTAACGTTTATCACGATCTGCATTTCGCGTTCAACATGGAGCTTAGGCAAGGCTCCCATTTGATGGACGATACCGAGCTCAGGAAAAGCGGCGTTGTCCGCATTTATGACATTGTATTTGATAATGATGTTCTGATGAAGACAGACGCGCTTGTAAGGGATATGATATGCGGCCCGGAGTTCCAGAAAGAAATGGGGACAAGCGAATTCTATAATAAGCTCGGCAGGATCGTATATGAAAGGGAGAAAAGATCAGGCCATAAGGATACGAGCTTTCTTTCAGCATGCTATCAATATGATGTGCCCGTGTTCACGTCAAGCCCCGGAGATTCCACGATAGGGATGGACATAGCGAGCATGGAGATGATAACGAAGAAGTTCAAGCTTAGGATAAACCCGAGCATTGACGTGAATGAATCAACCTCGATCGTATATTCGGCGAAAGCCAAAGGCGGAAAGACCGGCGTGATAATCTGCGGCGGAGGGTCGCCGAAAAATTTCATCCTCCAGACCGAGCCGCAGATACAGGAAGTCCTGATGATACCGGAAAAAGGCCAGGATTATTTCCTCCAGATAACCGACGCGCGACCCGATACAGGCGGGCTTTCAGGCGCCACTCCGTCAGAAGCGGTCAGCTGGGGAAAAGTGGACCCGAGCGGGATCGAGGACACCGTCATTGTTTACAGCGACGCGACAATAGTCCTGCCGCTGGTGACCTCTTATCTTCTTAAGAACGTGAAGCCAAGGAAGCTGAAAAGGCTGTATGGAAAAAGAGAAGAGAACCTTGAGATGCTCAAGGAGGCATTCTTCAGGCACAATACATATTATAAGGACATAAGGGGCCAAATAGAAAAAAATGTCTAAAAGCTTGATATCGCTGGCAAAAAAGCACGGAACGCCGCTACTTGTGATCGACCATAAAGTGATCAGGCGGCAATACGAACAATTCAGGAAATTCCTTCCCCGCGTCGGGGTGTATTACGCGATAAAAGCGAACCCGGAGCCGGAGATAATCAAGACGCTCCACGCGCTTAAAAGCGGATTTGACGTGGCAAGCCAGGAAGAATTCGAGATGGTACTGAAGGCCGTTCCGAAATCGGCATTGAAGAAAAAAAACGAGTTCGTATATAACGATATAATACTGGCGAACACTATAAAGCCCGTCGAAACGCTCAAGAAGATGATTCCTTATCGCACATTGATGACCTTTGACAACATGGAGGAGCTGAAAAAGATAAAGAAGTATTGCCCCAATGCGGGCCTTATCATCAGATTAAGGGTCCCCAACATCGGCTCTATGGTGGAGCTTTCCTCAAAGTTCGGGGTAGAGCCTTCCGACGCGATGCCGCTTATAGACGCGGCCATCGGGATGGGGATGGATGTGGAGGGGATAAGCTTCCATGTCGGGAGCCAGTGCGTGAACATTGAAAATTACATGACCGCTTTTAATGCCGCATCTGAACTTCTCAAGGCGGCCAGGTCCAAAGTATATAATATCAGGCTGGTGAACATCGGAGGGGGTTTTCCCGCGGATTACGATGGAGCGGACGTGTCTTTCCCAAAATTCGCCGCAAAACTCTCAAAGGAGATCGACAGGCTTTTCCCGAAAGAAATAGAAATGGTCGCGGAACCGGGCAGATATCTTGTGGCGGAATCGGCGAAACTTATAGTTAAAATAATCGGCAAGGCGTACAGGGACGGGAAGACATATTATTATGTTAATGACGGAGTGTACAACACGCTGTCCGGCGTTATATTCGACCACTGCGTTTATCATTTCCACTCTTTCAAGAAAGGCAAAACATCCGTCAGCGCCGTGGTCGGCCCCACCTGCGACGCGCTTGATACCATCTCGATAAGCGAGAACCTCCCCGAACTCAATATCGGCGACTTATTATATGTAAATGATATCGGCGCATACAGCAGCGCTTCGGCTACGAACTTTAACGGATTTTCAAAGGCGAAGATAATCCATATCAATAATTAATGGCCAAGTGGTTCGTATATTTTCTTAAATGCAGGGACGGAAGCCTTTATACAGGCATAACCAATGATCTTGATAAGCGGTTCAATGAACATATGTCCGGCAGGGGAAGCAAGTATGTCAGGAGCAGGAAGGCAAAAAAAATAGTTTATATTGAGAACTTTCCGACAAAGAGCGGCGCGCTGAAAAGAGAAGCAGAGCTCAAACACTTAAGTAGACAGAGAAAACTAGAACTGATAAAATACTGGCAGTTAAAAAAATAAAAGGATGGGATAGAATGAAATTTAACGGAAAAGTCCTTGTGATCGGTTGCGGTTCGGTCGCCCAGTGCGCAATTCCCCTCATCCCTAAGATACTTGGTGTTCCCCACAAGAACGTCAGCATAATCGATTTCGTAGATAACAGGCATAGAGTAAAGGATTCACTGAAAAAAGGCATGACTTACAATGTCGAGAGGATAACTCCGGAGAATTATTCCGTGCGCTTGAAAGAGTATGTCGGAAGCGGCGATATGATAATCGATCTCGCGTGGAACATTGAGACGGTCGTAATGCTCCAGTGGTGCAGGGACAACAACGTGCTTTACGTGAATACCTCGGTCGAAGAATGGGACCCTTACAAGGACAAGGAGAGGAAAGATCCGACGAAATATACCCTTTATGCCAGGCAAATGGAAATAAGGGAAATGATAAAGAAGTGGGGCGACAACAGCGGCCCGACCGCGATAGTTGACCACGGCGCCAATCCCGGGCTTGTTTCTCATTTCACCAAATACGCGCTTATCGGCATAGCAAAGAAGATAATCAAGGAAAAGCCCAGGGACAAGAGACGCTCGAAGCTGGAACAGGCGATCGCAAAAAAAGATTTCCCGATGCTCGCAATGCTGACTGGGACAAAAGTTATTCACATATCTGAACGGGACACTCAAGTCACCAATAAGCCAAAGCAGACAAATGAATTCGTAAACACATGGAGCATAGAAGGTTTCTATGAAGAAGGCGTGGCCCCGGCCGAATTGGGGTGGGGGACGCACGAGCGCTGGATCCCCTATGACGCGCATTTCCACAAGAAGGGGCCGAAGAACCAGATATGCCTGGAATCACTGGGAATGAAAACATGGGTAAGGAGCTGGGTGCCCTGCGGTGAGATAACGGGAATGGTAATAAGGCATGGAGAAGCTTTCGGTATCTCAGACCGTCTCACAGTATGGAAAAACGGTAAAGCCATATACAGGCCGACGGTGCATTATGCTTATTGCCCCAGCGATGCTGCGATCAATTCGCTTCACGAGCTTGAAATGAGGAACTACCACATGCAGGAGAAGCAGAGGATAATGGCGGACGAAATAATCGACGGGAGAGACGAGCTGGGCGTTCTCCTGATGGGACACGATTTCAAGGCCTGGTGGATGGGAAGCCTGCTTGACATACAGACGGCAAGGAAGATGGTCCCTCATCAGCAGGCAACGACGCTTCAGGTGGCGGCATCCGTGGTGGCGGCGGCGAAGTGGATGACAAAGAACCCGAGAAGGGGATACAACCTGCCCGACGACATCGATCACGATTTCATACTTAATGTATGCATGCCGTACATAAGGCCGCTTGTCTCCCAGCCGGTGGACTGGACGCCTTTGAAGCACATAAACAAGAAATTCGTCCGGTTCGACACGAATAAATTCAATGAAGACGATGTCTGGCAGTTCGTCACTTTCATGACCGACAGGGAAATGGCGGCGCTGGCGAAGAAGAGGATCGTCAGGGGAAGAAAACAAATGCCCGTTATTTCAAAAAGCATGGCAAAGAGCATTTTAAAGAAATACCCTCATAAGCAGCATCATCATTTAGAATTAAGAGCGCAGGCTTAAAGGCAGGACATTATATCCCGCTGGTTTCTACTGATCGTCAGGTTACGAATGATCGTGTCTTGGCAAATAGAACATCCTGAATCTCCAGATCATTGTCTCAAGGTCCTTATATTTCAGATCATCGATCTCGCCCTTTTGAATAAGATAGCATTTCCTGGGAGTGTTGGTCATGATGCCGGGAGTATCCAATACTTGAAGGCCTTGATGGATGTGTGAATTGAATTTGTATAACAATTTCCTGCCCATGGAAAGAAGCTGGCTTTCTATCTTATCGGGGACAACGGCCATGGTAAAAGGGCTTGTTTCTTTTAAGAGCATTTTTATATTTTTAAATCCTTTATCAATGTCTTTATTAGGGATCACTGGAATAGCCGACTGCCCAAGGATGCTATTGCGATGCATGTGTTGAGAGAAACTGTTCACGGCATCGTTCAGCAAGATCCTTATCTTTTCATATTTGGCCAGCGGCACTGCATGCTGATGTGTGCGCAATACTTTCACCTGAGATATTAACTTGGCTCCCATTTTATTCTTCCCCCTTATTTTTAATATTAACTGTTTTTATCGTCCACCCATGCACGATTTTACGTTCTTTTATATATCGACGGCTTTATTCAAAAATTTCAGTGATTTTGGCATATTAAGGCCAAAGTGGACAAAATCCATAAAACTGATAAAATTAATAAAGCATAAGGGCATTCCCCTGTAGCTCAATGGTAGAGCATCTGACTGTTAATCAGAGGGTTGCTGGTTCGAGTCCAGCCGGGGGAGCTTAATCTAAAAATTGGAAATTAGATATTAGAGATTAGTTGTCCAATATCCAATGATAAATTACCAATTGGGGATTGTGATTACTATGCCCCCTGATATTTTTTGCTAAATCCACGGTGCAGGTGTATAATAAAAATTAAATAATGATCGGTAAGGGGGGCAAAAACCATGCATAAATCATTTAAACCAATCACGCTAATAATTCTTTTCTGTTTTATTTTTACATGTACTCCCTTTCCTTCTTTTGCAGCGATGGTAAAAGCGGTGGACAATGATCATGTAACATATCAAATGGATACTCACGGCGAGATCCTTATTAATCAGAAATTTACACTTTCAATTTCGGCGAATTACGATAACACACCCCTTACCAAGCTCATGTTTATAAAATTAAGAGGGTTTCAATTGATCGGCTCCGCTGCGGATAACGAATTTAAAATGCAGGCCCCGCCAGATGGCAATAAAATATATTCGCTTTTAATGGAAGGCACGGCGAATGACCGATCCAAGGTAACGTTTTCAATTCCTATAACAGTGGCAAATAAAGCGTCGTCAATGTCATCAAATGAAACGTCAGATAATAGTTATATGAATTCTATTTTTTGGCTCGGCATACCATTATTGGTATTATATATAATAGCTGCGTCCCAATGACCTTGATCTTGATCCATCGATAAGATAAGGAGTTGAAGGCATGAAAAAATATCTTTTTGCGATGATCACCGTTATTCTTATAAGTTCGGCATGCATTGGAGCGCCGGCATCGGTTTATAACGGCGAGCCGACTAAGATCGTTACGGGCGAGATCGTATCGGTGACCGGCAGGGTAAGAGTTGAAAGGGTCGTAGTGGTAGATGCGGACAGGACCAAGACCATGATCGATTATCAATTGGGGACGACCCCTTATGATGCTAGCGGCAATTGGCCAATTGAACTGAACAGCAGGGTAGAGGTAATATATTTTGTCCATGAATCCGGAAGGAACGTGGCGATAAGCGCGCGGCTTGCAAATCAGCCGGCGCCTCAAATGGCGGCTCAGCCCGTTGTTCAGCCGACGGCCAGGCCCGCAACGCAAGCGGAGGTTTCCGGCATGTATGCGCAAAAGTCCGAATACGCGGGTAAAATGATCAAGGTGCTGGCGACTAAAAAAGACGTATGGGGCAGCAGTTTATGGATGGGTGCGATCTGCCTCTCCGCATACGGTGCGCCGCAAAATATCCCTGATAACGGGGACTATGATTGGATGATCACGGTCGGCAACGGCAACATGAAAATGTCGGATGAGGAATTCGCAAGTGCGATCGGCGATAGGGAACTGTCGCAATCCATCAGGGATAAAAAGGATTCTGAAATGAAAGGGATTTACATGTGGGGCGGGCTTTCAACGCTAGGATTGGTTGTCATGGTATCTGCGGCAGGCGCAAATCCCATGAATTTCGGGACGTACATGATCGGACTTGCGGCCTTTGCCGGCGGAGGTACCATGGCGATAATCGAAGGACTAAATACACAGGGTTATCATATTTCACGGAATATTGCTGCAGAGAAGGCGCTCAATTACAATGTTCAGCTGAAAGCAAAACTTGGATTGCCAAAGGAATATGAGCCGGGGTTGTAAAATCAAGGCAAAGCACTAACGGGCAGTTTAATTCGCTCTTGATGCTTGAATGGTTGTCTTGTCTAAACTATAAAGCCAGTTGCGAAACTCGTCCAGCCGGGGGAGCCAATCTTCTATTTATTTATTCATCCCCAATGAATGTACTATGAAATACTGCTGATCTTCGTAAAAATCTGACGGGCTGAATTTCATGAAAGGCTTTTTTTTGGGATCTTGAGTTTCAGGTACCCTTCGTCCTGCGCGAAGAAGCAGCCATCTGCTTGCCTCAGAACAAACCATACTGTCATTGCCGTTTATTGCGGGGAGCGCTTTTATCCCATATCCGCCTGACTTTACAAGTTCATTAGCGCCTTTGAATAGTTCATCGCCTTCATGTTTTGAGAGAGGCTGGCCAACAAGCGTTGCAACGTTCATATCTCTACCATAGTATTTGGCGAGAAAATCTTTTTCTTCCATGATAACAGGCCCATCTTCAGGTGTGTTGTTCAAATACCATCGCTTTCCGTCCTTTTCCCCTAAATATGTCGCCGTGTGAGAGGCAGGGGAGCCCGAGTTGTCCGATGCCCAATTATCGATCTTGTTCAACATTTTGCTCATCAAGCCGTTGGGAGCAATAAGGATAACATCCCCAGGGGCTATATTGGAAATATTTTTGATCGGGCTGGGAGGCTCTTTTATCTTGAGGGATTTTATGATCCCCTGGGCAGTATCGTTTTGCCCTTGGACCCTTTCGTTAAAAACCTTTGAATAATCTGTCAGAACGTCATATTTGAATTGAGCGGGGTTTTCCACCGGCGATCTAACGGAAACATCGCTTATCTTTACACCGCGTACAACATTGATATCGACCACATCCGATGTTTTATCGCGAAGGTCAACAACGTTTGAATCCAGGATCTCCCTGCTTTGATCAAGTTTTTCCTTTGCACCCTGGCAATTGCTCTGAATAACAGAATTATCAGGCCATTTATCGAGAGCGGCTTGGTAGAGTTCCACTGCTTTTGCATAATCGCCGTTCGAATAATAACTGTTCGCTTCATCATTCAGACGATTTGCCTCATTATGCTGTTCTATTGCCGGATCAACATATGCTTCCTGATATGTTGGTGGCTCGCTGACCGTCCACAGCACGCCGGTAAATGCTGCGCCAACCAAAGCGCCGCCGATCGCATAAGCCCACATATCCGGTTCGGCATAAACTAATCCATATAATCCACCAAGTATGCCTCCAGCCATGCCTCCAAGCAAAAGGGCGCCACCAAAAGAAGGTCTTACGTAAGGCTTTGAATAAGAGCTGTTGTCGCTTGAGCTTGAGGAACTGCCGCCCCTGCATGCGTTGAGGTGTATCGGGATCCAGTTGTTCATGTAATCCTGGTCTCTGTCGTCAAAGTAGAATGTCTGCCCGCAGTTTGGACATGTCCAGGAAAGCGACGCGAAAGCGGGGCTTGTCACGACAATCGAAATGAGGACCATGCATGTAATGATCCTGTTCATGTGTTTATTATAATCTTTACTAAGAAAAATAAAAGTAAAATGTTAATAATTGATGCATTAACTCATCCACATGGTAGAATTGCGCTTGCCCTGAGGTACGAAGGGTTCGCTGGGTGTAAAGCCAGCCGAGTTTCTTGTATATAGATGAACACAAACTTAAAAAAACTAATTATATGCATCCAAAAATAAAAAGAGTGATTGATTGGTTTTCTGGGGACAAGCACGGAACATCTTTAATTAACCTGTTTAAGTATTTTATGTCACCCCCTGCGCTCAAAAAACATAAATTAATAATTAGAAATATAAAAGAAACAGAAAGGTATTATGTAATATACATGAAAGATATCGAAACCCCCCTTTATTTCCCCAAAAAATTGCCATTAGAAAGCCTATGGTATTGTATCAATGAGCTCTGTTTTGATTATGACGACCATTATTATGAGATAGATGAAACAAAGGTCGCACCGGATGACATTGTGGTCGATTCCGGGGCGGCAGAAGGATTATTTTCTTTATTAATCATGAAAAGGTGCGAACAAGTGTATACGATAGAGCCATTGCCAGATTATATTGAAGCTTTAAAGCTAACTTTTGCAAATGCTTCAAATGTTGTGATAATGCCTTATGCTTTGGGCGAAGAAAAAGGAAAAGGGCTACTTTCAGAGAATAGCGTGGGTTCCTCTTTGATTAATAAGGGGAAAGGGGTCAGCGTAGATATCACGACCATTGATGATCTTTTCTTCAATAAGGGGGTTCGGATTTCTTATATTAAATCGGATACTGAGGGATCTGATCTCGCGATACTGAAGGGCGCGGAAAAAACGATTAAAAAGTATAAGCCTAAAATCGCGATCACTGTTTACCATAAACCTGATGAATGTAAACAAATCTTCGAATATCTAAAATCGATCAATCCTGGCTATAAGATCAAGATAAAGGGTATGGATTATAAGACTCAAAGGAATGTGATGCTTCATGCTTGGATGTGAGTTGAATAGAATTTATTATCATCCAATTGCGAACCTCGTCCAGGAGGGGAAACTTTCTTTTAGTTAAATGTCATTCCCTCTTAAAAAGTGACCGCAGTTCTTCTTTTGCCTTATTCAAGACTCTTTTTCGATTTGCCGGAAGATTTTTTCCCGCGCGGTTGATATAGAAGTTGAGCATCGACATAGCGGAGCGGAAAGGATCGGCCTTGCGGCGCAAGCTCGATTCCGCCGAGCGTTTTAGCGACAGCGCTATCTTTCGCGGGGTTGGAAGCGTGAAAACGCCCCCCTCAAGGTCCAGCGCGTTAGATTCCTTTGTTACCCTACCTGACCATAATTTCTTTTTCATCGCGAGCCCTTTCCGGTTTATGACCGGGCGCAATTATATCACAAGCGCCGTGGTTGGAGGGAGAGCGGGATATTGTAGACAATCCGAATTATCTTGTGATATAATGCTCCGCTGAGGAATGAAATGCGTACAAAACCTGTTTTGGCCCTCATTATTATAACGTGTGTCTTCTTCCTTGCCGGATGCAGGACAACGCTTATCGTGCATGACACAACTACAGATACGATAATTCCCGCGTTCAAGGACTATGTGGGAATGCACGGCTATTCCATAACCTTCGCGAACGAAAAGACCGGCTCGTATCACGTGAATATGGGCAACGTCTTCATGCCCTATACAAGCTCTACGCAGAAATCAAAATCAACGATCACTTACAACCCGCCGGCGGGCACCAGCCAGCCGATGACCGCTTACGAGGAGACAAGCTGGAACTCAGTGGCCAATCCGGCCCACTACGAGGACGCGACCGCGGCAGTTTCGATAATCCAGAAGGGCAAGGATGTCCAGATTATCATTGACACGAACGATGCCGGCGGCCCATCGTTCAATGACGTGATCGATTACCTGAAGAGTTTAGGATTCGAAGTCGAGAACAAATAAAAGAGGCGATAAAGATGAAATTAAGATTGTTGTGGATCGTAATATTCCTGGTATCCGTTTCCTGCGCGGCGCAGTGCGCGGACATACGCACTTACCGCCAGTTCAGGGATATTTCAACAAAAGAGAACGGGAAAGTGGTCCAGTCAACCGACAAGAAGAACCTTTTTGAGTGCACATATCAAATAGACTATAAAAATAATACCATAACCCGGATAAAAGTAATGCGCCTTGATGAGTCAGCGCCGCGCGATGATGCCACAGTCTATAACATAACCGAGAAAAAACGCATTTACGGCAGCGAAGCGGGCTACGGCGGCAAAGTGCTTGTCGCTGTCCAAAAAGGCGGAGGAGAGATACTGGAGCTCGGGAGCAAATTCGCTTTCACCACAAGGACAAGCCCTTTTTCACAAGTGATAACAGGCGTCTATAAGAGGGTATACGTAAAAGAAGACAACAAATGGCATAAGGAACATCCGAACGTCCAATGATCCGCAGAAAACCTTGATACCAAAAGACATCACAAGCAAAAAAGAACTTGAGAAAGCGCTAGAAGGAAATGACAGCGCTTTCGTTCTTTTCTACGCGTCATGGTGCCCTTTCTCCAAGAGGTTCCTTCCTATATATGAAAAGCATTCAAGCGGTAGCAAGAACAAGTGCCTGCGCGTGATGATCGATGATCTGGAGGATGTCTGCGAAAAATATTCAATATCCGTTTATCCTACAGTTCTTTTCTTCAAAAAGGGAAAAGTCGCGAAAAGGCTGGACGGGATATCGGGAGAGGGATTGAACGAAAAGAAGCTGACGGATCTTATGGATTCTTGCGGAGGATGAATGGCAGATAAAAAGATAGTTGTTTCAAAGGACGGGCCGTATCTTGTTTCCGGAGGCTCGCCTCTTGCAAAAGAGGTGATCGTTGCGGATGACAATGGTATCCCGATAAGGTGGGAAAAAGGGAAGAAATTCCCGGGCCAGAAGAATTACGCGCTCTGCAGGTGCGGAAGGAGCCAGGACAAGCCCTACTGCGACGGGACGCACGCGAGTTTTAAATTCGACGGAACAGAGACAGCCGGCAGGAAGAAACACTCTGAGCAGAACGATCCCACTATAGGACCTGATCTGATAATGAACGATGCAGAAAAACTGTGCGCGGTAGCGCTTTTCTGCCATAGAGCGGGGGACGCGTGGCACCTTACTGAAAAGTCCGATGACCCAAAATCAAAAGAGACAGCGATTCAGGAAGCATGCGACTGCCCGTCAGGAAGATTGGTCGCGCAGGACAAGAAAACAGGCCAGCTCATTGAGCCGAATTTCGAGCCATCGATAAGCATCGTGGAGGACATGGCGCATAAAGTGAGCGGGCCTTTATGGGCAAAAGGCGGGATCGCGATCGAATCGTCGGACGGGTATCAATATGAGACGAGGAACCGCGTGACGCTGTGCCGGTGCGGCTCCTCAAAGAACAAGCCGTTCTGCGACGGGACCCACTGCAGCATTAAATTCAATGACGGGGACGAAGCTCTCACCCAATAATTATCCACACTTTTATTTATCTTATTGCGAAATCAAAGGATTTTTGATAAACTTTTCGCTTAATGAACCCTAAAGGAGCGCAAGAATGAGAAGAAAATTATTTTTCGCGATGATCTGTGTAATTGTTTTTTCCTCTGGTTTGTCAGGCCCTGCTCCAACTCCGGGATCCACCGCTCCTCTTTCGGATATATATATGATAGATGATTTCGAGGACGGGACCTATGATACGAATCCTATCTGGTGGAAATTCGATAACATTAAATTGCAGATCGTAAATAACACGGCTTATCAATACGGCGAGCCGGCTGTTATCAAGGAAACAGGGAAATATTCGTTGAACATAGCCGGCAGCGCCAGGGACTGGTATGCGGGAGGAATGGGGACCTACATTGCAAAAAAAGGCGTTGATCTGTCAAAGTATAATACTTTTTCATTTGACGTGTTCGGAAACGGGCCGGGATCAGGTACGATAAATATCGAACTTGTCGATGATGACAAAGGCAACTGGCAGGTGGAGCAGGATTCAAAAGGAGTGCCTCTTTACGACGATAAATTCGTTTACAGCCAGATAGTTGACTGGAGAGGCTGGAAAAAGATCCAGGTCCCGCTTGCCGATTTTAATCTGGTCAACCCGGGAAGAGGAGATGGCGTCCTTGACCTTTCGCAGAGGAATGGCGGCGGAGGACTTCTTACACTCCAATTGATCTTCATAGCCCCGAAACAGGTCGGCTCCTTGAAATACAATATAGATAATGTAGCGCTTATAAAAAAATGATCAGGTAATGTCCATAAATTAGAAAGAGGTAAAAACATGTCAGAATCAAGTATCGTGCTTCCGGCTCTTGGTGTGTTGGAATTCAATCTTCTGTGGGGGGTGCTGGCTTCGGCGATAATCGCTCTTTTATATGGAGCTTATCTTGCGAGGAAGGTTTTGAAAGCTCCCCAAGGCTCCAGGAAAATGATAAATGTTGCCAAGGCCATTCAAGAAGGATCCTCGGCTTATCTGGCCAGGCAATTCAAGGTAATGGGCGTTTTCATTGTCGGGATCACGGTAGCTTTATATTACATCTATCTTCAGGTTTACGTCGGCAAACCTATGCTCGCTTTGGGCATCGCTGTTGCGTTTTTTCTCGGTTCCTTGGCTTCAGCCGGAGCAGGGTATGTCGGGATGAGCCTTGCAGTGCGCGCCAACGTGCGCGTCGCCAATGCGGCGCTGAAAAGCTACAAAAAAGCTCTTGAGATAGCTTTCCAGGCCGGGACGGTTTCGGGAATGTTCACGGTTGGCTTCGGTCTTCTTGGCGCTACGATAATATTCATGATCTTCCAAGTGGATGCGATGAAGGTGCTGGTTGGATTCGGTTTCGGCGGATGCCTTGTTGCGCTGTTCATGAGGATAGGCGGAGGGATATTCACAAAAGCAGCTGATGTGGGCGCCGACCTTGTCGGGAAGATCGAAAAGAACATTCCCGAGGATGACCCGAGGAACGCGGCTGTCATTGCCGATAACGTGGGCGATAACGTCGGAGATTGCGCTGGAATGGCGGCGGATGTTTTTGAAAGTTATGAAGTGACATTGGTCGCGGCCATCATACTCGGTGCAGGAGTCCTACTTGATAAGGGATTCAATGTGTTGTACGGCGCGGCCGCTTCTGCAATGGCTCTTAAGCTCATAATTTATCCTTTGCTTGTACGCGCTGTGGGCGTTTTCGCCTCGATAATCGGCACATGGTCAGTGAGAGGGAAAGATGAAAAAAAGATCGGCGACCCGATGAAACCGATACATTTCGGTTTCTGGGTGGCCGCCATATCTTCCATCATCGGATTTGGCGCAGTGAATTATTTTTATCTCAAAGACCCTGTAACGAACCTGCCCGATTGGAGATTTTTCTTCGCGACATTAACGGGAATAGGCCTTGCTGTTGTGATCGAATATATCACGAATCATTTTACTCACACTGAGAAAAGGCCTGTCATGGAGACGGCATATGCCACAAAAACCGGCGCTGCAACGACGATCCTGACCGGATTCGGCCTGGCAAAAGAATCCTCGGTGTGGGCAGTACTTGCCATCGCGGCGACGATATTCATATCAATGAAAATATTCGGAGGCAACATAGCTTTGTCAGCTTACGGCATAGCTTTAGCCGGTCTCGGGCTTCTTACAACGACAGGATTCATTCTTGCTGAGGATACTTTCGGGCCCATTTCAGATAACGCGAACGGCATTTTCGAAATGTCCGGAGCGAACAAGGGAGCCGGGAAAAAAGCTCAAGAGATAATCACTAAACTTGATGCGGTCGGAAACACCACAAAGGCGCTCACGAAAGGTTTCGCCATCGCGACCGCGGTAATCGCGGCTATCGCATTGTTCAGGTCTTTCATCGCCGAAGGAGGGCTTCTTGAGAGCGGCATTCAGATCAATATGCCAGATGTCTTTATAGGCCTTCTGATCGGTGGAGCGGTCCCTTTCCTGTTTTCTTCTTTCCTAATAAATGCAGTCAGCAGGTCAGCGTTCTTTGTTGTCGAAGAAGTCCGAAGGCAGTTCAGGGAGATCCCCGGCATAATGACGGGACGTAACAAGCCGGAATACTATAAGTGCGTTGACATAGTAACGACGACAGCCCAGAAAGAACTTGTAGGCCCGGCATTGATAGCTGTGTGCACTCCTATCGCGGTCGGGTTCGGACTGGGCGCCGCGGCTCTCGGAGGGTTTCTTGCCGGAGCGATCCTTGTGGGACAGCTCCTGGCCGTGCTTCTCGCGAATTCCGGGGCGATATGGGATAACGCGAAAAAAGTCATTGAAATGGGCGCTCACGGCGGTAAAGGCGGCGCTTCGCATAAAGCCGCGGTAATAGGGGATACTGTGGGAGATCCTTTTAAAGATACGGCGGGTCCCGCGCTTAATCCTTTGATCAAGGTAATGAACCTTGTCGCGATCTTGATCGTGCCGGTCATACTCATGAAATTGTCCGACCAAATAAACTGGGCGATCATCGGCACAGCCGTGTTCTTGATAATTTTCGCTATATGGCTTTCCAAAAAAGAAGGAATAATGAAAGAAGAGTAAGTAATTTCCAACACTCAATTCCCAATTCTCAATTACCAATGTCAAATTAATGACCAATAATTCAATTCCCAATTGGGAATTGGTCATTGGAAATTAATTGGATATTGGAAATTGGTAATTGGTCATTTGTCTTTCATTGTGGCATTTGTCATATTGTCGGATTATAATTTAAATATATGGCAGACATGGATTATGCCGGCAGCCCCATAGACCTTATCTATAAGGAGCTCAAAACCTCTCAGATCGGCCTTTCTGAAAAAGAAGCGAAGAAACGACTCAGGCTTTACGGCTTGAATGAGCCCGCCAGAAGAAAGAAAATATCGATATTTGTCCAGGTCCTTTTGAAATTCATGAATCCGCTGGTCATCCTGCTGTTCATTATCGCCGGATTTTCGTTTTTCTTCGGCCAAAAGATAAGCGCCTTGATAGTGACCTTAATGGCTGTTATCAGCGTTCTGCTTTCCTTTATCCAGGAATACCGCGCGGGAAAAGAAGCTGAACACTTAAGCGAAATGGTCCATACGACAGCGACAGTCATCCGCCGCGGCAGGTCAAGGGAAGTCAAGATAAGGGATATCGTCCCGGGAGATATAGTCGATCTTTTTGCGGGCGATATGATACCGGCCGATATCAGGGTGATCGCATGCAAGGACCTTTTCATCAACCAATCCTCTTTGACCGGCGAATCTTTCCCGGTTGAAAAATTCGGCGGCCCGAGCCACGCCAAGTCCACATCGCCGTCCGACCTTAAGAACATAGCGTTCATGGGATCAAGTGTTGTGAGCGGGACAGGCCTTGGCGTCGTTATAAGGACGGGTATCCGCACGCAGTTCGGCGAGCTTTCCAAAAGGCTTGCCGCGATCGATGTGGAGACGAGCTTTGACAGAGGAATAAAGGAATTTACCTGGCTGATGATCTACGCCATGGTCATTATGGTGCTGTTCATATTTGCCGTTAACGCCCTGCGCCGCGGGAATTTCATTGAATCGCTTCTTTTCTCGCTTGGCGTTGCCGTGGGGCTCACCCCGGAAATGCTGCCCGTGCTCGTGACGGTGAATCTTTCAAGGGGCGCGATCAAAATGGCGAAAAAGGAAGTGATAGTGAAAAGGCTGGATTCGATACAGAATTTCGGCGCCATGGACGTTCTCTGCACCGATAAGACGGGAACCCTCACTCTTAATCACATCATCCTTGAAAAACACTGCGATGTCGTCGGGAAAGAGGATGAAGGCGTGCTGTTGCTCGCTTATATAAACAGCTCTTACCAGACGGGACTCAGGAACCTTCTGGACAAGACGATCCTTAATCATGAGAAATTCGCGATAAAAAAATACAAGAAGCTCGACGAAATACCTTTCGATTTCCTGAGAAAGATAATGTCCGTTGTCATTGAATTCGAAGGGAAGCACCGGATCATATCAAAGGGGGCGCCGGAGGAGATATTCAAGAAATGCACGCATTACGAACTTGAAGGCAAGATACATGAAATGCATCACGGCCTTCACGAGGACCTGAAAAAAGAATTCGACAGTCTGAGCAGGGAAGGGTTCAGGGTGCTCGCGATAGCGTATAAGGATGTTGACATTAACAGGGAATTTTTCTCCAGGGAAGATGAAAAAGAGCTGATACTTAAAGGATATGTCGCTTTTCTTGATCCTCCGAAACCTACCGCAAGAACCGCCATCCAGGCGCTGAAAAAGCTTGGCATCCAGGTCAAAGTCCTGACTGGCGACGGGGAGCTGGTCACCGAGAAGATATGCAGAGAGGTCGGTCTTGATATTGCTTCTCTTGTCACAGGAGACCAGATCGAGAAGATGAACAATAAGCAGCTGAGGGACATCGTGGGGACGACCACGGTCTTCGCGCGGACAACCCCACTCCAAAAGGAAAGGATAATACGCGCGCTTCACGATGCCGGCCACACGGTGGGATATCTCGGCGATGGAATAAATGATGCCCCTGCCTTGAAAACTTCCGATGTCGGGATCACGGTCAATAACGCGGTCGATATAGCAAAGGAATCATCCGACATGATCCTTATGAGGAAAAGCCTCATGGTCCTTAAGGACGGCGTTATCGAGGGGAGGAAGACGTTCGGGAATATCGTGAAATACATAAAAATGGGCTCCAGCTCGAATTTCGGGAATATGTTCAGCATGATGGGAGGCAGCTTGTTCCTTCCGTTCCTTCCCATGCTCCCGATACAGATACTTTTGAATAATTTCCTCTATGACATGTCGCAGCTCGCCATCCCGACAGATGAGGTGGACAGCGATTATCTGTCAAAGCCGCGGCCCTGGAACATAGGCTCGATCAAGAAATTCATGGTCATCATCGGCCCTATTAGTTCGATATTTGATTTTATCACTTTCGGGGTAATGCTTTTCATTTTCAGGGCGTCGGCGGACCTTTTCCACACGGGATGGTTCATGGAGTCGCTGATCACGCAGACCCTTATAATATATGTAATAAGGACAGGGAAGATCCCCCTGATCGAGAGCAAGCCGAGCCTGCCTTTGATCTTAACCTCTCTGCTGATCGTCGCAACAGCGATCATCATTCCTTTCTCACCTCTTGCCGGGCCTTTTGGATTTGTTGCGCCCCCTAACCTGTATTTCGCGATACTGGTCCTGATAGTCCTTACATATTTATTATTGGCCCAGATGGTCAAGGGCTGGTTCGTGAAAAGGTTCGGTTTTGATTGATATCCCCGCAAAAACCCCTTGAACGCACCTGATATATTTGGTATATTAAGCCGTTTGTTTTTTATATGAATTACAACGCTTTACTTCTAAGCATTATTTTTATTCCCGTGATAGGAGCTTTTGTCCTCCCGCTGATCGGATGGACCTCCCGTTACTTCAGAAATATTTTTTCTTTGATCTTTATCCTGGTCTCTTTCGTTCTCTCTTCCGCCTTGATCCCTCTGGTCATGTCAGGAGGAACAGCGACATTCAGCATGCCCCTGGCTTTCGGGTTCAACATGGTCTTTACGGCCGACGGACTCGCGGTGTTCATGGCCTGTGTTTCTTCGTTCATCAGCGCGGTGATCATCCTTTATTCATTTGATTACATAAGCCACTACGAGAACCAGAACGAATATTATTCGATGGTAGTGCTTTTCTGCGGATCGATGATGGGCATCGTTTACTCCGCGAACCTGATCTTGCTTTTCATATTCTGGGAGCTAACAGCGATAACAAGCTGGCGGCTGATAGGCTACTTCAAGGAGAAGGTCCATGTCATAAAAGCTGATAAGGCGTTCCTTGTCACGGTGTTCGGCGCGTTGATGATGCTCATAGGCTTTATCGCCATATATCAGCAGGCGGGGTCTTTTGACCTGGCCGTGATAAAGCAAACATTGAGCTTGCATCCGCTTTCGAATATCCTGCTCGCCCTTATCTTTATCGGGCTGCTTTCGAAATCAGCCACGTTGCCTTTCCATACGTGGCTTCCGGACGCGGGCGTCGCTCCTTCTCCGGTAACCGCGCTGCTCCACGCCGCCGTCCTTGTCAAGATCGGCGTGTATGTTTTCGCGAGGTTGTTCGTGTCTACATTAACGATAGGGCAGATATGGCATACGATCGTCCCGTTAATTGCCGTATCAAGCACTTTGGTTTCCGCTTCGGCCGCCATGTTCGAAACGGATATCAAGAGACTGATCGCGTATTCCACCGTGAGCCAGATCGGTTTTATTTTCTTCGGGCTTGCCACCGGGAATGTTATCGGCGTGGCAGGCGGGCTCCTTTACATATTAATGCACGGCCTTGCAAAGGCAGGGCTGTTCCTTTGTGCCGGCATAATCGAGCAGAACACGAAAACAAAAGATATAACGAAGCTCGGCGGTCTTATGAAGACAATGCCCGTGACAGCGATGTCATTTCTCTTCTGTGCCCTGTCCGTAATGGGCGTTCCTCCTTTCGGGGGATTCTTCAGCAAGTTCATGGTGTTCGCCGGCGCGGTCCAGGCGAGGCAGTTCATGATGGCGTTCTTTTTCCTGATCGGGGCTTTCCTGACGATAATATATCTTTTCAGGGTGTTCAATATGGTTTTCCTCGGCCCTGCAAAAGGTCCCCAGGCAAAAGAGAGCTCGTCGATGATGGTCTTCTGCGTGGCGGCACTCGCCCTGCTTTCACTGGCGGGAGGATTGTTCATCAGCTATCCGGCCGAGTTCGCTAAAGTCGCTGCCCAGCAGATGTTAGGGGTAATTAAATGACGATATTCACGATCTTTGCCGCATCAATTAACCTTTTGATAGCAGTATTGCTGTTCAAAAGTAATATCAGCATTTCATTGCCATGGCTTCCGTTCGGGATGGATTTTTCCATAAGGATATATAGCTTCAGCGCTTTTATAATGCTTGCCGCTGCGTCCTTCGGCGTCCTGATCGCGCTGTACTGCGCTTCGTTCATGAAAGGCAAAAAATACGCGGCCCAGTTCTATCTTCTGCTTTTGCTTTCATTGATATTTATTGACGGGGCCGTGGTTGCCGACAATCTTTTAGTGATGCTTTTCTTCTGGGAAGGCTTGCTAGCGACATTGTTCGGAATGATCGCTATCGGAAATGAAAACGCTTTCAGGACCGCGACAAAGGCGTTCATCATCCTCGGGATATGCGATCTCTGTATGATGTTCGGTATCATCATGACAGGTAATCTGGCAGGCACATTTACGATATCCCAGATCCATTTGCCGCTCGATACCTTGGGAAGCATCGCTTTCATATTCCTCATGATAGGCGCCATCTCAAAAGGCGGATCGATGCCATTTCATAGCTGGATCCCCGATGCGGCAATTGATGCGCCTCTTCCTTTCATGGCGATATTTCCCGCCGCGCTTGAAAAGCTTCTCGGGATATATTTTCTTACAAGGATCTGCGTGGACATGTTCAAACTGACGGCAGATTCCTGGGTGAGCATTCTCCTAATGGTGATCGGCGCGATCACAATAATACTTGCGGTCATGATGGCGCTGATACAGAAGAATTATAAAAAGCTTTTGTCGTATCATGCCATCAGCCAGGTGGGCTACATGATACTCGGGATCGGCACGGCGACCCCGGCGGGGATAATCGGCGGGATATTCCACATGATAAACAACGCGATGTACAAGAGCTGCCTGTTCCTAACAGGAGGTTCGGTCGAGAAGCAGACCGGCACGTCAGACCTTGAAAAACTCGGCGGGATCGGCTGGAAAATGCCGATAACGTTCATTTGCTTCATAATAACAGCTGTCTCGATCTCCGGCGTGCCTCCTTTCAACGGTTTTTTCTCGAAAGAACTTGTTTATGACGGGGCTCTCGAGAGGGGATTGATCTTCTATCTAGCGGCGGTCATCGGATCGTTCTTCACGGCCGCATCGTTCCTGAAGCTTGGCCATGCGGCGTTCCTCGGAAAAATACGGGAAGAGAATAAAAATGTAAAAGAAGTTAACTGGGCAATGCTTGCACCGATGGTCATCATCGCCATCGGATGCATCGTTTTCGGATTATGGAACGCTTTGCCGATCAATATCATACAGCCGGTACTGGGCGCGAAGCTTGAAGGGCATAGTTTTGCTGGCTTTCCGGCGAACTCAATGCTGGTCATCATCACGCTGATTGTTCTGGTCGGGGCGTTGCTGAATCACTTTTACGGCGTTAAGGCAAAGGGCAGCGGGCTTAAGGCAGTAGATCACATTCATTATGCGCCCGGATTATCCTGGTTATACGATAAGGCCGAAAAAAGATGGTTCGATCCTTATGATATCGGCATGTTCTTCGTTGGCATGGCAACAAGGATAGGTTGGTGGATCGACAAGGGGATAGACTGGTTATACGACGTTTTTATTGTCAGGTTGACCTATGCTTTCACGGATATGATAAAAAAAGCGCACAACGGCAGTTTGGTCACGTATCTGGCTTGGTCGCTGGTCGGCGCAGCGCTGGCGATGATCTTTTTGGTGAGGTAAAAGATGTTCTCTTTATTGATATTAATACCATTGTTAAGCGTCATGATATTGAACCTTCCTTTTAAAAGGTTAATGAGAAAAGCCGCCTTTTTCCTTTGTCTTGCTATATTTGTCACACAGGTCTTATGGGTCATCCTGCCGGTATCCGCATCTTTTGAGCCGATATTCCATTTCAACCTGATCATCGACGACCTGAGCAGGATAGTTCTCTTTTGCATCGGTATTGTCCTTTTCGCGGCTCTTTTTGTCGGGGAACATGTCATCAGGGATGAGGACCAGAAGTTCAATTTCCTGAGCCTCCTTTTGATCGCGCTTGCCGGAATGAACGGCGTCGTGATGGTGAAGGACGTTTTCTCTTTGTATGTTTTCCTTGAAATAACCGCGGTCGCTTCATTTGTTCTCATTTCCCTTTACAGGGATAAGGACGCGCTTGAAGCCGCGTTCAAATATCTTGTCATGTCAGCGGTCGCAACGGTATTGATGCTCTCGTCCATCGCTTTGCTGATGCTTTTTTCCGGCGACACATCTTTTTCGGCTATAAACGCCGCGATAATGACATCGCATCACAGTTCATTGATCATGATCGCCATGGGGCTTTTTATCTGCGGCCTTTTCATAAAGGGAGGGCTCATGCCTTTCCACGGATGGCTGCCCGACGCGTATTCGGCTGCGCCTTCTCCGGTATCGATCCTTTTGGCGGGAATAGTCACAAAGACAGTAGGCGTTTATGCTTTAATAAGGATAGTGTCGCTTGTGTTCGTTTTTGACAATCCGATCAAATATCTGCTCATGTTCGTTGGCGCGCTCTCTATTGTTTTCGGCGCTCTGGCGGCGCTGGGACAAAGCGATTTCAAGAGGATGCTTGCTTATTCAAGCATAAGCCAGGTCGGATACATTATTATAGGGCTGGGCTGCGGGACGCCGCTTTCGATCTTTGGCGCGATATTCCATCTCCTTAACCATTCCATCTTCAAGACTCTCCTGTTCGTCAACTCAGCTGCTGTCGAGCTTGAGACCGGCTCAAGGGATATGGACAAAATGTCAGGCCTTGCGGAAAAAATGCCCATAACAGGAGTAACTTCTGTTTTGGCTGTCCTATCAACCGCTGGAATACCTCCTTTATCAGGTTTCTGGAGTAAGCTCATTATTATCCTGGCTCTCTGGGTTTCAGGTTATCGCGTTTATGCTGTTATCGCAGTAGCCGCAAGCGTGATAACTTTGGCTTATTTCCTTTCCATGCAGAGAAGAGTTTTTTGGGGAAAGCCAGGAAAAGAATTCAATAATGTTAAAGAGACCGGCTTCATGCTCGCATTTCCATCATTGATACTCGCTTTCCTGATAATAGCGATAGGAATATTATTCCCCTTTTTGGCGCGCTTTTATACAAGCCTGCCGGGAATATTGGGAGGATAACTTGGCAATAGATCAGATACTTCTTATATCGTTTGTCGGCGCCGCATTATGGACCGTGATGACGAGAAGTTTGCTGCGCGCGGCAATAGGGCTTGCGCTCACAAGCGCGATCCTTTCCATGATCATGTTCAGGCTCAACGCTCCCATAGCTGGGGTTTTTGAACTATCAGTGTGCGCTGGGCTGATATCCGCCCTATTTTTCAGCATCATAACTATAACCCAGCCTTTGACGCCCGAAAAGGTGATCCAGGAATGGAAGGCAAAGCTCGAAAGATTCTGGTATCTGCCGGTGATAGTGCTTTTATCCGGCTTCATTTTGAGCATTTTAAATGTGAAGCTCGATATTACATTGCCGACGCCCGAGAAGATCGTCGAAGTGAGGAGTGTTTTGTGGGCGTCCAGGCAGCTTGACCTGATAGGCCAGATAATAATCCTGATCTGCGGTGTTCTGGGCATAGTTGTATTATTAAAGGAAATGAGGAAGAAAAGTGGATAGCACAGCATTGCATCTTTTCTGGTCTTATAGTGTTTACATTATTATTGTATTCATTATAGGCCTTTACTGCATCCTTGCGACGCTTAATATTGTAAGGGTCTTGATAGGGATCGAGGTCCTTATGAAAGCGGTTACGCTTCTCATATTAATTTCAGGGAATGTTTCGGGGCATATTTCACTTTCACAGGCAATGATAATAACCTTGATCGTGATCGAGACGGTATTCATCGCGGTAGCTATGGGGATAGTGTTGTGCGTTTTCGGCCATGACAAATCACTTGATTCGAGGAATCTTACCAATTTGAAAGGATAGGCAATGAGCAGACTATTACTTACGCCGCCGATAAGTTTCATAATAATATTGATCGTGTCATGGCTTCTTTCGTATGCGGCATCTTTCCTGAAGTTCAAGACGAAACAGACGCCGGAAGGCACTGGAAAAGCGTATGCCTGCGGGGAAGATATCTATGACAACATGGCAAGGCCTGATTACAGCCAGTTCTTCATATTTGCTTTTTTCTTTACTCTCGCGCATGTGGCTACCCTTATTATCACTACAATGCCGAAAGGCACGATCGAAGTTTTCTTTATTGCGATCACGTATCTGGCCGCTGTTCTTGTGTCGCTGTTTATCTTGTTCAGGAGATGAAATAAATGAAGATCATAAATAAGATAGTCACATGGTCAAGGATAAAGTCTCCGTGGGTGCTCCATTTTAACACGGGAGCATGCAATGCTTGCGACATCGAGATAGTGGCAGCGCTTACTCCCAAATACGACCTTGAGCGTTTCGGAGTGCTTCTTAAGGCAACGCCGAGGCACGCGGATATACTTTTATGCTCAGGACCTGTCACGAGGCAGATAGAAGACAGGCTGATAAGGATATACGAGCAGATGGCGTTCCCGAAGTTCGTTGTCGCGGTCGGAACTTGCGCCTGTTCAGGAGGCGTTTTTGACGGATGTTACAATGTTAAAGGCGGGATCGATACCGTCATTCCCGTGTCCGCTTATATTCCCGGCTGCCCGGCCAGCCCGAAGGCAATAATGGATGGAGTTGTAAAGCTGCTGCAGAGTTTGGAGGAAAAATGAACGAGGAAGAAAAAATAAAACAGGAATTGATCGACAAGTTCAATTATCTTCAGGATAAAGTTCTTGTGAAAAGAGCCAGGCGCATATTTGTGGTGGTCAGTTATGATAAATTCATGGAAGTTTTCGATCACGCGGTAAAGAAATTGAATATTTCCATGTTGTCAACTATCACGGGTCTTGATGAGGCCGGCAATTTCGGTTTGATATATCACCTGGCTTCCGACAACGGGATAATGCTCAACATAAAAACAAGCATACCGAAAGACGATCCTATCCTGCAGACGGTCACAGGTTATTTTCCGAGTGCGGAGTTGTATGAAAGGGAAATGGCCGATCTTTTGGGCATTAATGTCAAAGGGCTTCCTGAAGGCAACAGATATCCTCTTACCGATGACTGGCCTGCCGGCCAGTATCCTCTTCGCAAGGACTGGAAGAGCGACCTCACCCCCAACCCCTCTCCTGATAGGAGAGGGGAGCAAAGCAGAGGTTAGAGTAGATTATGATACTAATAGACTCTGGGGTGAGGTGAGAAAGGCAAATATGTCTGAAGAAGAAAAAGAATTCAGAATACCGATCGGGCCCCAGCATCCGGCGCTTAAAGAGCCTGTGAGCTTCAGTCTCGCTTTAAGGGGAGAGAAGATAATGGGCGTGGATGTTAGGCTCGGCTACAATCACCGCGGGATAGAGAAAGCGTGCGAGGAGAGGACATATATCCAGGATGTTTATCTTGTTGAAAGGATCTGCGGGATCTGCTCACACGCGCATTCAACCTGCTTTGTGCAGGCAGTGGAGGAGATAGCGGGTCTCGAGGTCCCAAAAAGAGCGCTTTATATCAGGACTTTGATAGGAGAACTTGAAAGGGTCCACAGCCACCTTCTATGGCTTGGCGTTGCAGCGCATGAGATCGGTTTTGACACGCTCTTGATGTTCACTTGGCGCGACAGGGAAGTCGTGATGGATATCCTCGCATTATTGACAGGAAACCGCGTTAATTACGGGATAAATACGATCGGCGGAGTGAGGAGAGATATCAGGGGAGAGGACATTAAAGAAATACTTAAGGCGACGGATATTCTTGAAGACAGGACCAAATATTATATTGAAGTTGCCACTCAGGAAACGACGGTCATCAACAGGCTTTCCGGAGTCGGAATTCTTTCACACGAAGATGCGTTGAAGCTTGGAGCGGTCGGCCCGACAGCCCGAGCTTCCAATGTTGCCAGGGACATAAGGAAAGACGATCCTTATGCCGCATACGGGGAGATGGATTTTCAGGTCATAACTGATGATCATAACGATGTTTACGGGCGCGCGGTCGTCAGGCTTAAGGAGCTCCTTGAATCATACAAAATGATAAGGCAGGCGGTCGGGAATCTTCCGGAAGGTCCCATCGCGGTAAAAGCCCCGAGAAAAATTCCCGCTGGGGAAGCCGTGAGCCGTTACGAAGCTCCGAGGGGAGAGGACATGCATTATGTGAAATCTAACGGGACAGACAAACCCGAGAGAGTTAAAGTAAGGGCCCCGACGCTTGCGAACGTCCAGGCGGTAAGGCACATGCTGCGCGATAGATACTTGGCGGACATGCCGATAGTTGTTGCGGCGATCGATCCCTGCTTTTCCTGCACGGACAGGCTGATATCCATTGACAGGCAGGACAAGAACACCACGGAGGTCATCGAATGGCAGGCGCTCCGAGCATACAGCATAGAATGGTATAAAAAGCGCGGAATAGATTTCAGCAAGCTGGGAAGGTCAAATGCTTAATAATCTTTTAGCTATATTGTTATTTCCTGGATTTTTATTTTTGAGCATATTCGGCTTGGTCGCTGAATACGCGGACAGGAAAATATACGCCAGACTGCAGAACAGGGTAGGGCCGCCAATATTTCAGCCGCTCGCGGATTTCATCAAGCTTATCGCGAAGGAAGAGATCATACCAACTGACGCGAACCCGACAATGTTCAAGCTCGCGCCTCTATTCGCGCTGACGGCAGTTGTCACGGCGATCTTTAATATTCCGTTGTGGAACACAGGCGCTTTATTTTCTTTTACAGGCGATGCGATCGTTGTGTTATATCTGCTTACGCTGCCGACGCTCTGCTTTTTCATCGGCGGCTGGTATTCCTCGTCCCTTTTCGCGAGAATAGGATCTGTCCGCGCCGTGACCGCTCTGTTCTCGTACGAAGTCCCTCTGTTCATTGGGGTGCTTTCTTCGGCCATGCTCGCCGACAGCTGGTCGCTTTCGGAGATGGCAGTTTTTTATGAAAAGCACCCATGGTTCTGGCTTTTTAATCTTTTAGGTTTTGGTATTGCGCTGACGGCTTTATTAGGAAAATTGGAAAAGGGACCGTTCGATATTCCTGAAGCTGAAACGGAAATAGTTGCCGGAGGCTTTACTGAATACAGCGGAAGGTTCCTTGCCATACTCAGGATGGCCATCGATATTGAAATGGTCGTTGGCGCTTCGCTCCTGGCTGCGGTATTTCTCCCGTTCGGTTTGAACTCCGGGCCTGTTCTCGGTTTTATTTTGTATGTCGTAAAGGTCTTTTTCATAGTTGCCCTTCTTTCTTTGATGCGGACGATCGTTGCCAGGCTCAGGATCGATCAGATGATAGAGTTCTGCTGGAAATATCTGGTCCCGCTGGGAATGGTCCAGCTTCTTATAAACTTCATTATTAAAGGAGTAATTTTGCAATGAAGTTCGGTCATACAAGGCTAGGCAAAATGGCAGTTGAGGTCCTGAAGACCTTTTTTCAGAAGCCCAACACTGTTCTGTATCCGGCCGAAAAGATCGAAATGCCAGAGAAATTCAGGGGGAAGCTTAAGTTCTATCCCGAAAAATGCATCGGATGCCAGCTCTGCGTGAAAGATTGCCCGTCAAACGCCATAAAGATAAAAAAACTTGCTAATGGAAAATTCGAGGCGGAGATCGACCTTGATAAATGCATATACTGCGCCCAATGCGTTGATTCCTGCCCAAGAAAAGCGCTAGAGGCCACGAAAGACGTGGAACTAGCCCAGCTTGACAGCAAAAAGCTGAAGATATTTATAAATGCCGGACCTCAAGAAAAAACTTAAAAGCAGCCTCGACGGTGCCAAAAAGATAGCTATCCTCGGCGTGGGTTCTGAGCTAAGGGCGGATGATATTGCGGGAATACTTGTAGCTCAGCAACTCGAAGGATCAATAGATCAAATAAGCAAGGCGATCGACCTCAAAGTATTCCTTGGATATACAGCGCCGGAAAACCTTTCCGGGGAGATCAGGAAGTATGGACCAAGCCATATTCTAATTATCGATACGGCTGATATTGGGAAAATGCCGGGAGAAGTCGCCGTGTTCACGCCCGAAGATTCCGGGGGAATATCTTTTTCCACGCACAAGCTTCCTATCAAGGTTTTGGCCCAATATCTTACTCAATCAATTAATTGCAGGATTATCATTTTAGGGATACAGCCAAAGACGCTTGAGTTCGGCAAGGATGTCTCGAAAGAAGTAAGCTCGGCAGTTAAGGATGTTTCGGAAGCGATAAAGGAGGCGGTAAAATGAGCGTATTGGACATAATCAAGAAAAGACAGAGCGTAAGAAAATATCAGGACAGGCCTGTTGAAGATGATAAACTGAAATTAATCCTAGAGGCCGCGCGTCTCGCCCCATCCTCCTCGAACTCCCAGCCATGGCATTTCGTAGTCGCAAAGAACAAAGATCTGATAAAAGGTCTGATGAACGCGGTCCCGCTTGGGGTCTTGGCGGTCAATAAATTCATGGAGCAAGCGCCCATTATCGTTGTCGGCTGCGTGACGCCCAATTTCTTTCAGAAGGTTTCGTCATTTATGGGCAGGGAGAATTACTGGATAGATGTTTCGATAGCAATGGAGCACATGGTCCTTGTTGCGGAAGAGCTTAATCTCGGTTCATGCTGGATCGGCTGGTTCGATGAAGAGAAAGTGAAGAAGATCCTCAATGTTCCGCGGGGCGCAAAAGTCGTCGCGATGCTTACGCTGGGATATCCGTCAGAAGGCGCAACTCACGCCACAACAAGAAAACCTCTAGAAGACATATATTCTATTGACCGATATTAGATCCGTTTGACCGCAAAGAAATCGCCGCGCCGGGTATGGCGGACGGTTGGAATTTCATAGAAAAATAACAATAAATATAGGATAATGAACCATGAAACGAATATATTTAAAAGTAAAATACGATTAAAAGGAGAAAAAATGAATATTCCAGTCATACTCGGGACGGCAAGGGCAGGCCGGCAGTCGGAAAAAGTAGCGAAATTCATGCTTGAAGAGGTCAAAAAGGCGGGGATCGAGACCGAGATAATAGATGCCCGGAATTTCAGGACAGAGGCTACCGATAATACACAAGAAGGCCCCCAGGCGAATAAATTATCCGCTATAATGGAAAAGGCAGATGCATTCATAATCGTTTCTCCTGAATATAATCACGGCTATCCGGGCGAGCTTAAGATGATGCTCGATATGCTTTATGATCAGTATGCAGGAAAGCCGGTCGGCTTTTGCGGGGTTTCCGCGGGAGGGCTGGGGGGCGCAAGGGGAGTGGAACAATTAAGACAAGTGGTGATCGAGCTGCACATGCTGCCGATAAGGGAAGCATTGTATTTTCCAGTGGTCCAGAACCTTTTCGATGAAAACGGCAGGATGAAGGACCCAGTGTCTTACAATGACCGGGTGAAAAGTTTCCTTGATGAATTGACAAAATATGCGATCGCCTTAAATGAGGGAAGAAAGTAAATTATGCGATGTCTTAACTTAGGGGCTGGCAAAGATATTCGGCGCGGGATTGACGAGTGGGTCAATCTTGACAAGGTCTCCTTACCGGGCATTGATGTAGTTCATGATATAGCGAATCCTTTGCCGTTCCCTGATAACAGTTTTGATTTTGTGTATTGTTCACACATCCTTGAGCACTTGGGGTTTGACAAAAAGGTTTATATTTTTGAGGAGTTATGGAGGATCACAAAACCTCAGGGCAGGATAGAGATACTGCTGCCCAATTTTTCGCACAGGAACGCATATTTTGACCCGACTCATTTAAGCGTATGGGAGATCCATAATGTTGATTACTTCGTGCCCGGGCATTGGGCAAATTATTACGGACGATGTCGCTGGAATATTATCAAGAGTGAAATCCGGGGCAACGAGCAGGAAGAAATACACTGGATACTGGAGGTGGTAAAGTAAAATGGGCACTGATATAAATATGATTAATGGAAAATATTATAGTTTACCGGAACTCCCATACGGCTACAAGGACCTGGCCCCGCACATGTCAGGGGAACAATTGAGGATACATCACGACAAGCATCACGCATCATACGTCAAGGGCGCGAACGTGGCGCTCGAAAAGCTCGATAAGGCCCGGATCGAAAAATCAGAGCTGGACATTAAATCCACTTTAAAGGAATTATCATTCCAGATTGGAGGACATCTACTTCACTCATTGTTCTGGGGCACCCTTGCGCCTGCAGGAAAAGGTGGCGCAGTGCCGACAGGGATACTTGCAAAAGAGATCGAAAAAGAATTCGGGAGCTTTGAGAGGTTCAAAAAGGAATTCTCCCAGGCGGCGGCAAGCGTTGAAGGCTCGGGATGGGCTGCCCTGGCATTTTGTCCGCTGACCAAAAGGCTGATGATAATGCAGATAGAAAAGCACAATACGAATGTTTATCCCATGTTCAATATCTTGATGGTGATCGATGTTTTTGAGCATGCTTATTACATCGATTATAAGAACGAAAGAGCGAAATTCATAGAAGCTTTTTGGAGCATCGTGAATTGGGCGGAAGTCAACAATAGGCTGGAATCCATCCTCAAATAGAGAATACAATGACCCAAAAAGACACTAGCTGGGAAAAAGTCGCTAACTGGTATGATAAACACGTATCAGAGGCATCTGATCATCACCGCGACATTATAATTCCGCGGACACTGGAGCTTATGAACCCCAAAAAAGGCGAAAAGATCATCGATATAGGCTGTGGTGAGGGGATATTCTGCCGCGAACTTGCGGGCAAAGACGTGCAAGTCGTGGGAATAGACGCATCAAAGAAACTTATCGACATAGCCAAGAAGAAATCGGCAAATTTCAATATCCACTTCAGGGCCGCGGATGCCGGGCATATTGAAGGGATCCAGGACGGAACATTTGACGCAGTATGTTCGATACTTGCGATGCAGAATATGGAAAACCTTGAAGCTGTAACAAAAGAAACGGCGAGGATGGTAAAAAGGGGAGGGCGTCTTGTCTGGGTCTTGAACCACCCGTGCTTCAGGATACCAAGGCAGAGCGGATGGGGATTTGATGAGAAAAGAAAGCTCCAGTATCGCAGGGTAGATCGTTACATGACCGAGCTAAAGATCCCGATACAAATGCATCCCGGCGCATCGCCAAATATCCACACCTGGACATTCCATCGGCCTTTATCGGTTTACTTCGACAAGCTAAATTCTCACGGATTCGCGGTCACAAAACTTGAGGAATGGGTATCGCAAAGAAAGAGCAAGCCGGGAGCAAAGGCCAGGGCAGAGAACATGTCCCGGGAGGAAATACCGCTTTTCCTTGCGATATCAGCCGTTAAAGCTTGATTCGATCGGTTATTGGATGTAAGCTGTTTCTGTGACAGGGAGGTGTTCATTTTGGAGCCAGGCATAATAATTACACTTATTATATGCGGAACGATCGTAGCGGTCGTGTTAATCGGGATATTTTTCACAATGTGGGTAATAACAAAAGGCATTCAAGTAGCAAAAGATAATAAATAGTTACGCTTTCGCTTCCGCCCAGTTTTTGCCGGCGCCAATGTGAACCTTCACGGGAACATCCAATTTGACCGCGTTCACCATTTCATGTTCAACAAGCTTTTTAATTTCAGCAACCTCTTCATCAGGGACCTCGAATACAAGCTCGTCATGCACCTGAAGTATCATTTTTGTCATGAGCTTTTTAGCTTTAAGTTGATTGTTTATGTTTATCATCGCGACCTTGATGATGTCCGCGGCGGTACCCTGAACGGGAGTGTTTATCGCGGTCCTTTCTGCAAAGTTCCTTAAACCCATGTTCGGGTTGTTGATGTCAGGAAGGGGCCTTTTTCTCCCGAGCAATGTGCAGACAAAGCCGTCCTTTTTCGCCTGGGCTATGACCTCATCGATGAACTTCTTGACGCCGGCATGCTTCGTGAAATACTTATCGATGTATTTTGCCGCTTCGGTCTTTTTGATCTTAAGACTTTTTGAGAGCCCAAAATCAGACATCCCATAAATTATGCCAAAATTAACAACTTTTGCCTTGTCACGCATCTCGTCCGTAACCTCGTTCAAGGGAACATCAAATACTTCAGCTGCCGTTGCTTTGTGGATGTCCAGGTCTTCATTGAAAGCTTTGGTGAACACGGGATCTCCGCTAAGATGCGCGAGTATCCTCAATTCTATCTGGGAATAATCCGCGCCGAGTATTTGCCATCCTTTTTTTGCGGGAACAAAAGCCTCCCTAATCCTCTTTGCCATCTTTCCCTTTGCGGGGATGTTCTGCATGTTGGGATTTGAGCTTGAAAGCCGCCCTGTGACCGTGACCGTCTGGTTGAAAGAAGTGTGTATCCTTCCGGTCTTTGGATTGACCAATGTCGGCAGGACATCGATATACGTCGACTTGAATTTCTGAAGCTGTCTGTAGTCCATTAGACGCTTTGCTATTTCGAATTGGACTGCAAGCTCTTCAAGGACTTCGGCATCGGTGGAAGCGCCGGTCTTTGTCTTCTTTATTATCGGGAGCTTAAGCTTTTCGAAAAGTATGTTCTGGAGCTGCTTTGGAGAATTAATGTTAAAGACCTCTCCGGATATCGCGAAGATATGTGTTTCCAGATGCTTCATCTCGGCTTCAAGCTCTATTGACATCTCTTTAAGCTTGCCCTTGTCGATGGAGATGCCGTTCTCTTCCATGGAGGCAAGGACCTCTATAAGCGGCATCTCGATATTATCAAAGAGATCGCTTAGCTTTTCTTTGATAATGTTCTGCTTAAGCACAGGTACCAATTGAAGAGTAACATCGGCATCCGAACACGCGTAGTCGGAAACAGGCTCGATGTCCACTTCCGCCAGTGTGATCTGTTTTACGCCCGTGCCGATCAGTTCGGTTATCTCTATCATTTTCTTTCCAAGAAGGCCGTGCGCGAGGTTCTTTAGCCCGATCTTTCCTGTTGGATCCAAAGTATAAGCGGCGATCATCGTGTCAAAAGAAAGGTTTTGAACATTTATCCCCTGGTTGAACAGCACCTCAATATCATATTTAAGGTTCTGCCCGTATTTTTTTATGCTCTTGTTCTCGAGAACGGGCTTGAGCGCGGACAGAACTTCATCCAGTTTAAGCTGTTCGCCATTATTATGGCCGACGGGTATGTAATAAGCGCTGTCAGGTTTTGTCGAAAAAGAAAACCCAACAGGCTTGACCTCCAAGGGATTTTGGCCGGTCGTTTCTGTATCGAAGGCAAAGCCATCGGACGCTTCAAGTTCTTTCACGAGACGATCGAGCTTTTCCTTTGAGTTAACCGTAACATAATTGACCTTGGCTGCCTTAAGGGCTTCTCTCTTCTTTTCGACGGTGAAAAGGCTCGGCTGCTCGGAATATTTCTTGACGAGGCTGTTGAATTCAAGCTCCTCGAACAAGGGGATTATCTTTGGCCAGTCGATATCCTTTGCCTGCAGCTTGCCAAGATCAACGTTCATCGGCACATCAGTAGCTATCGTCGCGAGCCTTTTGCTCAGCCGGGCTGTTTCGATGCCTGCCTCTACCTTATTTCTCAGGCTGGGCGCGCTTATCTTGGCGATGTTCTTTAATATGTTATCAAGCGATCCGAATTCCTGAAGGAGCTTAACAGCCCCAACTTTCCCTATGCCGTGTATCCCGGGTATATTGTCCGATGTGTCGCCCAGGATCGCCTTGTAATCAATGACCTGTTCCGGAGTGATCCCGTATTTCTTTTCCACCTCATTTTCGTCGAACTTATGGATATCCGTAAGTCCTCTCATCGTCCTCTGGACGGATATCTTATCGTCCACCAGCTGGAGGGCGTCCATGTCACCCGTGTATATTTCAACATCAAAGCCTTCATTTTCAGCTTTTTTTGCAAGCGTGCCGATAAGGTCATCAGCTTCAAATCCGTCCATCTCGAAAACGGGTATTTCAAATCCCTCCGACACTTTTCTAACCAGAGGCATCTGTTCGATGAGGGTAGGGGGCGCCTTCTGCCTGGTGGCCTTATATTCTTTATATTCCTTGTGCCTGAACGTGGGGGCGGCCCTGTCAAATGCAATAGCGATGAAGTCGGGCTTTTTCTCCAATATTTTGAGCAGCATGGTCGTGAAGCCGTAAACTGCGTTGGTCGTGATGCCTGAGGCGGTCTTCATCGTGTCGGGGAGCGCGTAGAAAGCCCTGTAAGCAAGGCTGTTACCATCGATAAGCACGGCTCTTTTGGACATTTTTTAAGACTTTTCGCCCAGCTGGTACCTTGTGAATCTCCTGATGACTATATTCTCGCCGATCTTCGCGCAGAATTCACCGAGAAGGTCCTTGATGGACTTATTCGGGTCCTTGATGAAAGGCTGGTCAATAAGGCATACTTCGCTGAAGAACTTTTCAAGGCGTCCTTCGACTATCTTGTCCGCCACTTTCTCCGGCTTTCCTTCGGCAAGTGTCTGGCTTTTCAGTATTTCTTTTTCGTGTTCGACAATGCCGTCCGGAACATCTTCACGCGATATGTACTGCGGATTTGAAGCGGCTATCTGCATGGCTATGTCCTTGACGAAAGACTGGAATTCGATGTTCCTCGCGACAAAATCAGTTTCGCAATTGATCTCCAAGAGGACGCCTATTTTTCCTCCGATGTGGATGTAGCTGTCAACTACGCCCTCGGCTGCCGTTCTTCCCGCTCTTCGGGCAGCGGCTGCCAATCCTAGCGCTCTCAAAATATCCACTGCTTTTTCCATGTCGCCGTTGGATTCAATAAGGGCTTTTTTACAATCCATCATTCCGACGCCGGTCTTTTCTCTTAGGGCTTTGACATTTTCAGTGGTTATTTCGATCTTAGAAGCCAACTCTTTTTTCCCCTTTTGCCTGCTCTTCTTCTTCCTCAAGCTTTAGTTTAGCGGCGGCTATGGCTTCCATCTGTTCTTCCTGCCCGAGCATTTCCGCTTCTTCCAGTTCCACGGGAACGGCTATTTCCTCCACGGAAACTTCAGTTGGTTTCAATACCTGCCGCCCGGCCATGACCGCATCGGCGATAAGAGAGGTAAGGAGCTTAATGGCTTTAATTGCGTCGTCATTGGCGGGGATGGGGTAATCCACTTCTTCCGGGTCGCAGTTCGTATCAACGACCCCTACGATCGGGATCTCCAGCCTCTTAGCTTCCTTTATAGCGATAAGTTCCTTTTTTGAGTCGATGACAAAAAGTACGGCAGGCATTGACACCATATCCCTTATGCCGCCGAGCCCTTTCACTATCTTCTGGTATTCCCTTTTTATGCTTGCGACCTCTTTTTTCGTTATCTTTTCAAATGTGCCGTCGGCTTCCATCTTTTCAATGTCTTTCATCTTAGCGAGGTTCTTCTTTAGCGTCTTGAAATTGGTCAATGTCCCTCCAAGCCATCTTTGGTTAACGTAGAACATCCCGCATCGCTTTGCTTCCTCCTCAATGGATTCCTGGGCTTGTTTCTTGGTCCCAACGAAAAGGACCGTGCCGCTTTTCGCAACGGTATCCTTGACGAAATTATAAGCTTTTTCTATGAGAGGGATGGTCTTGTGAAGGTCTATGACGTGAATGTCATTCCTTGAAGAATATATGAACTTTTTCATTTTCGGGTTCCAGCGCTTGCTCTGGTGGCCAAAATGCACGCCCGCTTCAAGCAGCTGCTTCATCGTGACTACTGACAATTAATATTACCTCCTGTAAATAAACAACAAAGGGTTATTATATCAGCATGGTTTTTAGTTTGCAATATGCTTTTAGGAGGCGATGACGACCCTGTCAAGTCCGCTCATGTCCTTTTTAATAAGGATATTTTTGAGCTTAAGCCTGTCATTGATGATCTTAATAACATCTTTTGACTGGTCAGCTCCGATCTCGAGCAGCAAATATCCGCCTTCCTTCAGGTAATTCCCCGCTTTCTCAAGGATCCTCCTGTAATAATCGAGACCGTCAGGCCCGCCGTTAAGGGCAGATATCGGTTCGTGGTTCCTGATCTCAGGTTGAAGGCTGCTGATATCGGAAGTTTTTATATACGGCGGATTGGAAACGATAATATCGAACTTCAGTTCTTCTTTCGGGAAAAGGTCAGCTTCAATGAATTTTATTATGCTTTCAACGTCATGCTTCTTTGCGTTTTGCGTGGCGATCTCGAGAGCTTTTGCTGATGTATCGGTCGCGTAAATATCGGCATTATCGATGAATTTGGCAAGCGATATAGCGATCGCTCCGGAGCCCGTGCCGATATCAAGTATTGATATTTTTCCTTTATAGCTCTTTGACACTTCAATAGTGTTTTCTACTAGAAGTTCCGTTTCGGGCCTGGGTATAAGAACGTCGGGGGTGACGATAAAATTGAGCGACATAAAATGCTTGTTACCTGTTATATAAGCAGCGGGTTCTCCCTTTGCTCTTCTGGTGATGAAACCCTTGAATATTTCGAGGCCATTTTTATCGGGTTCCTTCTCAAAATCGATATAGAGCTTGATCCTCTCGACATTTATGGCCCGTGCGAGGAGTATCTCTGCTTCAAGGTGCGGGTTGTCTGTTTGGTATTTTTTAAAATATTCCGTCGTCCAGTCAAGGAGTTTTTTTATCGTCCAGGGCTCATTAGGCATGTTTTGATTTTTCAAGTTTCGCGGCTTTGTCCGCGGCGGCAAGCGCTTCTATGGTCTCGTCCAGGTCCCCGTCCATTAGCGCGTCAATTTTATAAAGAGAAAGACCTATTCTGTGGTCGGTGACGCGGTTCTGCGGGAAATTATATGTCCTTATTTTTTCGCTCCTGTCGCCGCTGCCTATCTGAATGCGCCGCAGCTCGTCTATCTCTCCTTTTTGCTTTATTTTCCTTTCATCCAGAAGCCTGGACCTTAAAAGGTTCAATGCTTTTGCCCTGTTCTGGTGCTGGCTTCTTTCATCCTGGCATACGACCACTGTATTAGTCGGAATATGCGTGATCCTTATCGCGGAGCTCACCTTGTTCACGTTCTGTCCGCCGGCGCCGCCCGACCTGAAAGTATCCACCCTCAGATCTTTCTCGTCGATCTTAAGGTCTATTTCCGCGGCTTCCGGTATTACAGCAACTGTTGCCGCGGAAGTGTGGACCCTGCCGCTCGCTTCAGTGGAAGGCACTCGCTGAACCCTGTGGGTCCCGCTTTCATATTTAAAAAGGCTGTATGCCCCCTTGCCGTGGACCGCAATTACCGCTTCCTTATAACCGCCCAATCCTGTGGGATTGTCGTTTATGATCTCGGTCTTGAAACCCTTGCGCTCGGCGAACCTCAAATACATCCTTAAAAGCTGTCCTGCGAAAAGCGCGGCTTCTTCTCCGCCCGTACCGGCCCTTATTTCTATGAATATGTCCCTTTCATCGTTCGGGTCCCGCGGCAGCAGAAGATATTCGAGTTCCGTCGCAAGTGTTTGTTCTTTTTTTTCATGTTCCTTCAATTCCGTTTCCGCCATTTCCCTGACCTCTTTATCCCCGGCCATCGCTTTAAGGCCCTCTATTTCAGATTTTATTTTTTTATATTCCTTGAATTTCGACATGATGGCCTTAAGATCCGAGAACTCTTTTGAGAGTGTTAGGTATTTCTCTTTGTCCTTAATTAATTCAGAGGAAGAAACAAGATGTTCCAGCTCGTTGTATCTCTTTTCAATTAACTCCAGTTTGTTTATAAGCATTTATGGGGGTTCAACAGCAGGGGCTGTTATCTTCTTTTTTTAGGTTTTTTTGCGGCAGATTCGACGACTTTGGAATATTTCTTCTTGAAGCGTTCAACTCTTCCCTCGGCATCCATCAATTTTTGCTTTCCCGTAAAGAGGGGATGGCAGTTAGAGCAGATATCCACCCTGATGTTCTCCTTGGTTGAGCCTATCTCGTATGTCGCCCCGCACGCGCATGTTGCCGTTGTTTTAAAATATTTCGGATGTATTTCTTCTTTCATAAGCGGTTATTTTAGCATTCTTTTAAAATATCTGCAATCGGCATTTTAAAGCTTTGACGGCCGCGTTTCTACTGTATGACATCCCATCTGTAACCAACGGACGCATAAGTGCAGTTCAAAGTATAATTATAACGGCTTAAGTCGGCCGCATGGTAACCAAACTGGAAGAATATGGCGTTCTTGTCGCCCATGGGCATTTCGAGTCCGTAGAAAAGGTGGTAGCCCATGGTCGTAAGGTTTTGTTTGAAAGAATTTTCCAGGTCAGTCATGTAATACCCGATGCCGAGCCCGTAATACTGTTTGCCTCTGAAGTATGGACTTGGAAGATAGCTTATGGAGAAATTCGCGGTTATCGGCATTAAATACCACGTGTTTTTTGAGGAGGTCAATTGACCGCGTTCCATTTCAAGAGAGAAATCAATGCTTGGAGCAAGAGGGATCTTGAACCCCAGCCCTACATCGAATGTGGAGGCATAATTATCCAGGGTGGGGGTGTCATAGTTGTAATAAAGACTTGATAGGTAGCCTAATTTAAGGTACCAGCCGGCGTGCATCTCCTTGCTGTAATCAAGTATCCTTTTTGTCTTGAAGACATCTACCGGGCCTTCATCTGCCTGGCTGCTTTTATGCCCTTCCAATCCTTTTTCGGTTATATATATTGTTGTTGCTTCGCCGGCTTTTATTTCGATGATCTCTGCATAGAGCATTACTTCCGCTGTAGCTTGACCCGAAGTGACCTTTAGAAAGTGCGTGCCGGCCTGTATTTTTTTCATCTGAACAGAATCCGTGCCTTGCAGCTGTCCGTCCACATAAATGTTCGTCCCGGGGGTTTTCGAAAAAATGTTCAGGGACCCGAATTTCATTTCTTCAGCAAGAACAGGCGAAACAAGGACAAGGGCAGATATAAGCAATAAAAATAATTTCTTCATTGATATTTAGTATACCATATTTTCATTGTTTACAAATCAAAAAAGTTGTGCTAGTATCGAAATAATTGCGGAGGAATAAATGTCGATAAAAAAAGAGCAAAAAACGGAAGTCATAAAGAAATTCAGAAGGAAGGAATCTGACACGGGTTCGCCCGAAGTTCAGGTGGCAATCTTGACCGAAAGGATAAGCAAGCTGCTTAAGCACTTGAAGGACTATAAAAAGGACCACCATTCACGCCGAGGGCTGCTCATGATGGTGGGCCGCCGCAAAAGGCTGATGAACTATCTCCACAGAAAGGACCTAAAGCGATATTCCGCGCTTGCCACCAGCTTGGGACTGAAAAAATAACATATGATCAAAAAAGTTGAAATGGATTTTGGCGGGAAAACGCTTTCTCTTGAAACTGGACGTGTTGCGAGGGAGGCCGGAGGCGCGGTAATAGTCAGGCTTGGCGACACAATGGTCCTTGCAATTGCCACTGCAAGCGAGCTTCCGAAAGAAAGCGTGGATTTTTTCCCCTTAACGGTTGATTTCGAGGAAAAACTTTATGCCGCAGGAAAGATCCCTGGAGGCTTCTTCAAGAGGGAAGGCCGTCCTACTGAAAAAGCCATATTAACATCAAGATTGGTTGACCGTCCTACAAGGCCACTTTTTCCGGATAATTTCCGCAATGAAGTCCAGATAGTTGTCACGCCCCTTTCAGTAGATCAGGATAATGCTCCGGATGTCCTCGGGATGATAGGCGCATCTGCCGCATTGACGATATCGGAAATACCTTTCTTGGGGCCTGCGGGGGCGGTAAGGGTGGGCAAGATCGGCGACAAGCTTATCATAAACCCTACTTCCGAGCAGATGGGGCAAAGCGAACTTGATATTGTTGTTGCCGGCACAAGAGATGCTGTGATGATGGTGGAGGCCGGGGCTGATGAGGTATCGGAAGAAGTTATGATTTCAGCCATCGAGCTTGCGCATTCAAGGATAAAGGACGTCATAAAACTTCAGGAGGAGCTTGCGAAGCTCGCGGGAAAACCTAAGATGCAGCCGAAGCTTTATGAGCCCAACAAAGAGATCGAAAAGCATGTAAAGGATTTCGCTTCAAAAAGGATAGCTGCCGCGCTCGAAATAATTGACAGGGAAAAACAAAGCGACGAGCTTAAAAAGATCGAACAGGACTATATCGAGAGCGAAAAAGACGAAAAACTGGCGGCCCTTGTAAAAGAGAGGCCTTTCGATGTAAAAGCGCTGATAAAGAGCATAGAAAAGAAATTCGTAAGGGACATGATCATTAACAAGCATGTTAGGCCGGACGGAAGGAAGCTTGACGAAATAAGGCACATTACCTGTGAAGTTGGGCTTCTGCCCAGGGCGCACGGTTCCGCGATATTCACAAGAGGAACAACACAGGTCATGACCGTTGCGACGCTTGGCGCTATGGGCGAGGAACAACGAATTGAAGGACTGGAACCAGAGGAAAGCAAGAAAAGGTATATGCATCATTACAACTTCCCGGCATATTCAGTGGGCGAGGTAAGGCCGCTTAGGGGACCTGGAAGGCGGGAGATCGGGCACGGCGCGCTGGCTGAAAGAGCGATCCTTCCTGTGTTGCCTCCGGAAGAAAAATTTCCTTATACGACAAGACTTGTTTCCGAAGTCCTTATGTCGAACGGTTCAACTTCGATGGCCTCAACATGCGGGAGCACTTTGGCCTTGATGGACGCCGGAGTCCCTATCACATCCCCGGTTTCAGGGATCGCAATGGGGCTTGTCAAGGAAGGCGATAAAGTAGCGATACTTTCCGACATTCAAGGGCTTGAAGATTTTCTCGGGGATATGGATTTTAAAGTCGCGGGAACCTCGAAAGGCATCACCGCTCTCCAGATGGACATAAAGATCAAGGGAATTTCGATCGAAATAATGAAAAAGGCGCTTGAACAGGCAAAGCAGGGCAGGGCGTTCATCCTTTCAAAGATGACAGAAGCGATATCAAAGCCGAGGCAGGAGCTTTCCCAGTTCGCTCCGCGTGTAATAACTCTTACCGTTCCAATTGACAAGATCGGTCTTGTCATAGGCCCGGGCGGAAAGAACATAAAGAGGATAATCGAGGAAGCCGGCGTCCAGGTTGATATCGAGGATGACGGCAGGGTTTTCATAACAGGCTCGGACGTGAAAGGCGCGGAGAGAGCGAAAAGCATCATTGAAGGGATGACAGCTGAGGCTGTGGTGGGAAAGACCTATCTCGGCAAGGTTACCAGGCTGATGAATTTCGGCGTGTTCGTTGAGATCATGCCCGGCAAAGAAGGATTGGTCCATATATCGCAGCTTGATGACAGGCGCGTCGCAAAGGTGGAAGATGTGGTGAAAGTGGGAGACGAGATAAGGGTGAAAGTCGTCGAGATCGACGATCAGGGCAGGATAAACCTCTCTAAGAAATTAGCGGATAGATAATTATTTAGGACTCACCTTCACGGAAAAATCACCGGACATATAACCCAATCTTTTGTTGCATTCATTTATTATATACTCGATCCCATCTAAATTGGACCGAATGATCTTTACTTTCTTTTCCAGTTTATAAATATATGCGTTTGATATGAGGTTATTAAGAAACTTATATTTCATGATATAAGCATATCTTTCCGCTGCATAGTCTGGGGATGCATCGGCAGGGCCATTTTCATGCGACCAGTCCCATTCGATATGCGCCGCTTCGTGAACAAGGCTGCTTGCGATAGCCCAAGAAGGAGCGTAAGTTTTCTCGTAATACAGGTAAGTGCTTATGTTTATGATGGAAGTTCGGCTCATTGGTTCGGAAACACCTGCCGTGTCGCTGTATTCCATAAATTCTTTTGTTCCCTCAAAATCGGCGAAAATAACGATATCGATATTGTTTTTTACGTATTCAAGATAATCGACCCCGCTTAAAGACGGCACCTGCAGTAACTCATTGAAATCTATGGGAAAGCCGGCGGGAGATGTTACAGACGGATTGTTATAAATATCGGTCGATTGTTTAACTTCCATCTTATTGCCAAGAGGATTATTGACAGTACGGACATCTTTTAACGGTATCCCAACGCTTCTCCTGATGCGGTCCATCTGGTTGAATTGCGATACCAAATGGAGCACTTCGTTGTAAGATTTGGGGTCTTTCAGTTTGATGAGCATATATTTGAGCCTTTTGATAAATGTCGCTTTATAACCATTGAAACTCGGGTCACTATTTATATACGCCAAGATCATGTCCTCAGCAAGCTTTTTGTGCGCATATTCAAGATCCGGCAGGTTTTTGTTCACGAATACACGGACTTCTCTTTCAGCTTTTTTATCCACTGAAGAGACCGGTTTTCCGGATACTATACCTGTTATTGGAGACGGCATTACATGTTCCTCTACAGGATTATCGACGAAATATGATCGAAATTTCATTGAAATATGGGGTATTTCCGAATGCCCAAAAGAGGATAAAAAATGCAAGTTTTGGAGGAGTTGGAACGATAAATTATAGTGATAGGTTGAAAGATTATAATAGGAGGAGATAACGATGACAGAAGGAAGTAAACCGGCAAATATTAAACCATATGAATTTTCTAGGATATGCAGCTTTGCAACAGCTGAAGGACGAAGAGATGCAAAGATCGATGGTTTTTTTGACAAAGCGGGGATAAGGGGCTCCGAAGCATTAGAGTCTGATCAGAAGCTTTATAAAGACGAAGTATTAAACGACAAAAATTATGAGAATCCTAGAGCTTCGATGTTAAATAAACTTTTTACAAAATATGCCTCAGGGAAGGATGACAGTGGAATTACCTATTTGACTCCAGATGATGTATCAAGATTTGTCAAAGAGACAAATGGCGGGACAAAGGAACCCCAATCGGCGGTTGCAAAAAAAGAAGATGCTCCTTTTAGCATTTTTAATTTACAAAAATATCAAATTGGTCGGCAATACGTTAAAGATTAATAAGCAAGAAATTATTAAACATTCGAACGGTCAAAGCGAACAGGCGTTGTAAACGCGCCTGTTTTTTATTGAGTATTTTTGGGAAGAACTTGAGTTAATATTTGAATTCTCTTTGTAATATCAGATCTTTGTGCAGCATTCAGAGTAAAACGGGGATCACTTAATATTCTTTTTAAAAAGTTGCATTCAGTAATATAGGCATATTCTTCGGTATATCCCAAGTGTTGAAATTCCGGACTATTCTCTTGTTTATGAAACCATTCTATATGCGCAGCTTCATGCACTAAAGTAGCTGCTAACGACCAGGGTTCGATCGCTGTTTTTCCCTTTTCGGAAAAAGTATCCACAATAATTGTCCTTGAAAGCTCATCCGTTGTCCCCACCCAACTATTGTCAGAAAACATTTTAACAACTTTGCAAAGCTGAGAAGTAAACAAGAGCGCATTCACATTCTTTTCTAGATAGTCAAGATAAGTCTCGTCTGTATCGTCTTTTTTTGTCATCAAAATGCCGTTAATTTCTGCCGGCAGGTTCTCAGGCGTAATCTCAACCATCCCGCTTCTCACTTTGGACAATGATATTAAATCTTTGTTTATATTCTTAGCATTTTGTTTTGGTCGAAAATCAACCCATGATTTTACTTCGGCTATGGGAATGTCGGTATCTTTAACCGCTTTCATTAGATTGATGAGGGTGGCTACTAGTTTGATTCGGTTGTTTGATCCGGCAGGATAGATGTTAAATCCCTTATATGTGTTCGCGATCCTTTCTAAAACTTTTGTCTTGAGGCCTGTATAATTTCCCTGTCCAAGATTTCGTTTGTTTTTATTAAACGCTAAAAGATAATCGGCGATCAATTTCTGATCTGCTCGGTCCAAATCCAGATAATTGGCTCTTACATAGTTCCTCCAATCTTCTCTAATTATTTGTTCTTGAGCTGATCTATACTCCGTTGCAGCGTGAACGTTTCCAGATATTAAACTAGAAGCTGAATCTCCCATTTTAACCGCCTTTATTACTAGATAGAATTCCCATCTAACTTATTGCTATATCCCAATATTTATCGTCATTTTTATCAAGAAATTTCATTAAAAAGATGGTAAAATACACATGAAATGAGCATGGATATTGAGATCACCGACAAGATAATCTCCGAACACGGCCTGTCAAAGGAAGAGTTCAAGAAAATAGTCAACACCCTCGGCAGGCGCCCGAACATCGTGGAACTTGGCATGTATTCCGTCCTCTGGAGCGAGCACTGCTCATATAAAAGCTCAAAGAACTACCTTAAGAAATTTCCGACAAAATCACCAAGGGTCCTTGCCGGACCGGGAGAGAATTCAGGCATAGTTGATATCGGCGACGGGCTTGCCATATCGATGAAAATAGAATCCCACAACCATCCAAGCGCTGTGGAGCCTTATCAGGGAGCCGCAACAGGGGTCGGCGGCATCGTCAGGGATATTTTCACGATGGGAGCAAGGCCGATAGCCGGGCTTAATTCTTTGAGGTTCGGCCCACTTTCAAATCAAAGGAACAAATATCTTTTCGGGGGCGTTGTGTCGGGTATCGCGGGATACGGGAACTGCCTCGGCCTGCCGACCGTTGCCGGTGAAGTATATTTTGACGATTGCTACACTGGGAACTGCCTTGTGAATGCTATGTGTGCGGGTATAGTCAGGATCGACGGAAAAACAGCGCAGGGACATGAAGCCACAGAGATCGGGCCGAGGATAATAACGGCAGCGGCTCATGGCCCGGGGAATTCGGTGCTTTATGTGGGTTCATCAACAGGCCGCGACGGGATACACGGCGCAACTTTTGCGTCCGTTGAACTGTCAGAGGAATCGGAATCAAGAAGATCCAATGTTCAGATAGGGGATCCGTTCACCGAAAAGTCGCTTATCGAAGCCTGCCTGGAAGTGCTTGCCACCGACTGGGTGGTGGGGATGCAGGACATGGGAGCGGCGGGGTTGACCTGCTCGACCTCGGAAATGTCATCAAAGGCGGGAACAGGGATGGATGTTGAAATATCATTAGTGCCGCAGAGAGAAGAGGGTATGACGCCATATGAGATCATGCTTTCCGAATCACAGGAAAGAATGCTGCTTGTGGTAAAGCCCGGCACAGAAGACAAAGTCAAAAAGATCTTCAATAAGTGGGGTCTCAACTGCGTCAATATCGGCAAGGTGACCGTTGATGGGATTGTGAAGGTAAGAATGAACGGCAAAATAGTCGCGGAGGTTTCGGCAAGGTCCCTTGCGGATGAAGGCCCTGTTTATGAAAGACCTTTTGAAAAACCGAAATATCTGGATAAAGTTCAAGCCTATGATCCACGAAAGGTCAAAGCCCCTAAAGACCTTAATGGAACTTTGCTGAAGCTGCTTGGTTCGCCGGACATAGCCAATAAAAGATGGGTATATGAACAATACGATCACATGGTCCAGACAAATACCGTGGCTCTTCCCGGAGCGGCGGATGCCTCTGTTTTAAGGCTTAAGGATACGGGGAAAGCAATTTCGTTGACGACCGACGGCAATGGAGGATACTGTTATCTTGATCCTTTCACGGGAGGTATGATCGCAGTCTGCGAGGCCGCGAGGAATGTCGTATGCACGGGAGCTGAACCGATCGCGCTCACGAACTGCCTAAATTTCGGAAATCCGGAAAAGCCGGAAGTTATGTGGCAGTTCAAACAAGTCGTTGAAGGGATGGCTGAAGCGTGTAAAACCCTTGATATTCCTGTGATTTCGGGCAATGTGAGCTTTTACAACGAGAATAACGGCGTGGCTGTTTATCCCACCCCTGTTGTCGGCATGCTTGGATTGATCGAGGCGAAATACGACAACGAGATAAAATATTGCACAATGGGATTCAAGGATAAGGGCGATGTGATCGTTCTGCTTGGCGTGAACAAGGATGAACTCGGAGGCAGTGAATATCTTAAAATAATTCATTCCAAGATAGCGGGGTTGCCTCCGGAGCTTGACCTTAGTATCGAGAAAAGCGTGCAGCAGACATGCCTCGAAGCTATCAGGCTTGGCCTTGTGAAGTCCGCCCATGACATATCGGAAGGCGGGCTTTCTGTTGCGATTTCCGAATGCTGCATCACCGGCAATATCGGAGCGATGCTTTCTCTGATCGATGATCTAAGCCCTGCTTCCATTCTTTTCTCAGAAACGCAGTCAAGGATCATAATTTCTATTCCGCCTGAAAATCTTTTTCTGCTTGAAAAGATAGCGCAGAAACACAGAACTTCGATCGATGTCATAGGGAAGGTCGGAGGAAAGGAACTCATCATAAAAAAAGGGAATAAACTTTTGATAGATGTGCCCGTTCAAAAGCTGAGCGAAACGTATTACATGTCCATTGAAAATATAATGGAAGTGAGATAAATGGATGCGGCCGGCGCGATCATCGTTCTTATTTTTGTCATTACCATCATATCTTCGTCGACAGGCGGCAGGATATCTATCCCGGGATTGGGTGGAGGGCAGGCGACTGTTCCTATTTATACAAATTTAAATGTTGATGCGATCCCAGACCCTACTTTTATTTCAGTCGCAGGAGAAAATCAACAGGCCAACATCGAAAAATTCATTTTAAAATACAATAAAAACACTTCTTACTGGAATGCTAATCTTATGTCCGCCAGCATGGTAAAGTACGGAAGCATATATAATGTGAACCCTAAACTTGTATGTGCGCTCATCGCGAGAGAATCAGCGTTCAATTCGAAATCGATTTCGTCTTCGGGGGCAGTCGGGCTTGGCCAATTAATGCCTGCTACCGCATCAGCGTTGGAAGTCGAAGATAGATATGATCCGGAACAGAATATAATGGGTACCACCAGATACATGAAGTTCTTGCTTGATAAGTGGAAGTCACATCCTCAACAAGTGACACTTGCGCTCGCTTCATATTTGGAAGGGCATAGCGCAATATCACGCAACGGTGGCTATAGCACAAAGTCAAAAAGTTATGCTGAAGACATCATCAGGATCTACTGGAAAATATAGTTGTTGTAGCCAGCATCGACATATATAGTTCATTTCGTCAGTAATAACCACTAATCTTCAGAATTTCTCCGCACTTTTGCTTTATCCTGAGGCATGATAATTGCTGTATTACTTTTTAATAATGTTGCCTTATTTCTTTTGATAGTATTGATGGCCTTGCTGGCCTTCGGGCCTTTTTATGGAGAGTTGCCTATGCCGGACATTACTAAAGAACAGTTGTATATTATTCTGGGGATCATTTCCATAGTCCTGATTGGGTGCATAATAGGCGTTTATAATCAAAATTTGGCTTCAAAACCATCATCACCCGAATCGTCACCAGGCCCAGTTTTAATTGAAAATAAGGCAAAAATCGAACCTGAGCACTGTTTTGTCCATGTCAGCGGCGCAGTGAATAGAGAAGGCCTGTATAAATTGAACAAAGGCGATCGGCTTGTCGACCTTTTAAGGTTATCCGGGGTCGATTCTAGGGCTGACCTGGACGGGATAAATCTGGCGGAGCTGCTTTCCGACGGCCAAAAAGTGATCATTCCGATAAAGAACGCCAAATTCGATCCCGGAGATCAAACATCAAGGGCAGGCATACCGCTTCAGGGTGCCGAAATTGTCAATATTAATTCTGCGGACGAAAAAGGATTTGATAGTCTGCCGGGCATCGGCCCGGTGATGGCAAAAAAGATCGTTGACCACCGTAGCGAAAAGGGAAGGTTCTCGAACATTGATGAGCTTAAAGAGGTCCCGGGAATATCCGTGAAGAAATTCGAAAAGCTCAAGAAATATATTTCCGTCAATTAAATGTTAACGCCGATAGTCGCAATAACGATGTTCTATGTTACTGGGATCGTTGTCGGCAAATTCATTCTCATTCCCATCCAGGTGTTATTGTTGGCATTGACCATTGCCGTATTGTCAGGATATCTTTTATTCAAAACAGGACAGAGGCCTATCTATTTAATATTTTTCACTATATTCCTCATAGGCATATTTGCCTATCAATATTCAATTATTATCCCGGCAAAAGATGTTTCAAAATATGCCTGCGACAAATATGTTAAACTGATCGGCTTCGTTGATGAGGAACCTTCGTTATCGGAAGATCTCTGTAGATTCAATTTAAAAGCGAGTGAAATAGTCATCCGTGGAAAAAGATCCAGTGTTTCGGGACGAGTCAGCGTTCTTATTAAAGGATCGGATGCAGCGATCAAATACGGGAACAAGGTCGCTGTTCACGGAAAATTATCAAATATCATTTCAACGCATAATCCCGGCATAGCATCATCCGGCGACCTGATGGCAAAGAGAAAGATCAATTGCCAAATGATATCAAATGGATCAAATGTTGAAGTCATCGCAAGATCGATCGGGAACCCGATCAAATCCATCTCGATAACGATAAAGAATAAATTAATATCCGTGATCCAAAGAACAATGAAGGAGCCATATTCGTCGCTTCTCGGCAGTATCGTTTTTGGTTCCCAGGCTTCGCCGCTGCCGGACGAACTGCAGGATAATTACAGGACCGCAGGGGTCATTCATCTTCTTGTTGTGTCGGGAACTCAGGTTTCGATAATTCTCGCATCCGTTATGGCTCTTTGCGGGAATTTTGGGTTATCTCGGAACATCCGCATGATTGTCGTGACCTTTGCCAACCTGATGTTCACGGTCATGGTCGGCGCGGGGCCTTCGATCGTAAGGGCGGCAGTAATGTGCGAGGCGGCTTTGATCGCAAAAGCTTTTGAAAGGGAAAACGATTTCTATAATTCTCTCGCGATATCGGCGTTGGTTTTGCTTATCTTAAATCCTCTTAACATGTTCGATCTAGGTTTTCAACTTTCATTTATGGCTACCTTGGCGCTTTTCTATATTGCTCCTGCAATAGAGGACAGTATAAAAGAACGATCGCCAAAGCTATTGGCAAATACAATCGCCATATCTGTTTCCCCGACGATCACGACTACGCCGATCATTTTATATAACTTTGGCCAGGTATCGTTTGTTTCTATCATCTCCAATTTCCTTATTATTCCATGGGTCGAAGTGACTGTCATACTAGGCTTTATTTCCACATTGATAGGCATGGTGTTCGCGCCTTTCGCTTATGTGACGGGCAATACGCTCACATTGATCTTGGCGTTGCTTAACGCAATTGTCTATTTTTTTTCCGGACTCCCTTTTGCTTGCTGGTATTTTGCCCCTCCGGGTTTGTTAGCGATCATGATCTATTATATAATCCTTATCAGCGGGGTTGAAATAATGAAAGGGAGACTAAAAGTTAAATTAAACAAGGCTGCATTGCTGATAGTTCTTGTTCTTGCGGGGATCGTTCTTGCCTGGCATCCATCGACCGCCGCAAATGACCTGATCGTGACATTCATCGATGTCGGCCAAGGCGATTCAATATTGATCGAATCGCCTTCAGGGAATAAAACTTTGATCGACGGCGGGGGCAGGCAGGAAAGCATGTCGTCGAAAGCAATAAAAAAGGAAGACCCGGTCGGAAGATCGATCATAGTGCCGTTCTTAAGAAAAAAAGGGATAAACGAACTCGACCTCGTTATCCTGACCCATCCGCATGACGATCATGTTGCGGGCCTCCCTTATGTCCTTGAAAAGATAAAAGTTGATATGATCTTAGACAGCGGACAGCCTCATACATCGCGGGGTTATTATCGCTTCCTTAAGTTGATAGAACAAAAGAAGATCCCTTATAAACTCGCAAGGGCAGGACAGGTGATAGATCTTGGAGGAGGGGTCAGGGGGCATATCCTTCATCCTTCAGACCTGTTGATCTCCGGCACAGAATCGGACCTGAATAATAATTCGATAGTGATCAAACTTGATTACGGCAAAACTTCTTTTCTTTTTATGGGCGATACGGGCTTTGAAGGAGAGGACAGGATATTGTCGAAGGGATATAGCCTGATAAGCGATGTGCTGAAAATAGGGCATCACGGAAGCATGACATCAACTTCAATAAAATTACTGGAATCTGTCAGGCCAAAATATGCTGTTATATCGGTCGGTGCAAAGAACAAATTCGGGCATCCAAGCCCCGAAACGCTGAGAAGGCTCGAAAATTATGGGGTCAAGGTTTTAAGGACCGACCTGGGCGGCGCAGTGATTTTCAGGAGCGACGGAACAAAAGCATATCCCCAATAGATATAAATTCAATTGAAATTATGATAAACTTCAGCTAATTCAATGATGATCCAATCTTTTCGAAAGCAGGATTTAATGAAAAGATCTTGTTTCATACTGCTGTTAATATTCTTATTGCCATTCGGGGCTTTTTGCACTACAGGGGTCATTGATTCGAACTACAGCTATGATTACACCCAGCCGCCGGAGTTCCAGCCGAGCCTGAGCAGCCAGTTCACTGCCCTGTCCGGCAGTGTTACAGATATTTTCGCGAATCCCGCCGGCATTATGCATGTCAATACTTTTGAGGTGGCGATAGGGTTGAGCCAGTTCGTGCAAAATCCCATAAATGATGACGAAAACATAATTTATGTTGATGACAGCAATATGGGCGGAATGGAAAATTCCCCGAATTCAAAGGCTTACGTCAGATTAACTGATGACAGGGCCGTTGCCACGGCCGAAGCAAGGCCGATTACGATCAATGAAGAATATTCAAAGGGCGGGGGAGTGAATTTCTTTGGGATGACGTACAGGATCTCTGATTGGCTCGCATTTTCGATAAGCAGGAGACGCACCACGGCCATTACTTTCAATTATAAGATGTTGACTCCTGTTATGTTGGATGCAAAGGCCGATTTCAGGGGAACAAGTATTGAGGCGGGCGGCACCGGAAATTATCTGAAAATAAGGAACGACGGCACTATCGAAGCTGTTATAAGCGGGATGCCATTCACTTCAGAAGTGTCGGCCTGGAGCGGTTTTTTGAACCAGGGGACTACCGAGGTGAATTGGGTGGACGGGACTTTTGAAAATACGATAGAAGTTCAGAACGGGATCGTTCTTTCGGCCGGAGTGAAAACCGGGCAATTATCATGGGGGCTTAATGTTATGCCGATGACTTATGACATGGAATTGAATAATGAGATCTTTATTTCGAGCGATAATAACAATTCCAATTTAACATTTTTTATGCCCAAAATAGATTTTGGCTCGTCGGAAGAAGCAGTGAACTGGGCAACTTCCGAGTGCGGCACTTCTAGTGGATACAGGTCCATGTCAGTTGAGGCTCTTGCCGGACAACAAATAGGATCCGCCAAGATCGCCGGAAAATATTCCGCGTCCTTGATGAGGATGGACCTCGGGATGCAGTGGGATCCCGCTGATTTTTTCAGCATAGGCGCTGTTTATGAGAACTTTAACGGCGCTGTATTGGATATGAAAGGAGTGAATGTTGTTCAGTACGTTCAGCACAGAGTGGATACCACATCTCAAATGCCTGTCGGCACGACGGAATCCTACTGGAACCCTTATTTTGCATCCCCGACACATGAAGTTGATACAGAAAGAATTATCAGGAATACCCTGACAATGCAGCCGATCGAGCTGCCAAGGAAGCTGAAATTAGGGATCGCTTTCAGGAAACCGGTGCTTTTTGCAGTCGACTTGGAGCAGTGGCTGAATGAATATAAATTCACAAGCGATCCGGGACATCCGGAAACAGCGCATTATATATCTTTGAGTAATATTTCTTTTGTCAGGCTAGGCATGGAAAGCCGGCTTAGTTTTTTGCCTATGATAATGAGGGGAAGCTTGACCGGGATGTTAAAGCCGACATCAGATGATCCTGAAACTGAAAAAAACATTGATGACCTGTATGCAAATCTTCCCGTCGTTCCGGTTGATGGAAACATTTATTTCGGGTTCGGGGTCATGGACGGAGAATTAGGGTTGGGAGTTGGGGGAGGCGGGCTGCCGTTGATGCAGGCTGTAATGTTTGATGTGTCATCGATTGCAAAGGCGTTTTACGCGAATGTATACTATATGAAAGGGAACTGGCAGGTAAGTTACCTGATGACTATGGACCCGGTATTGACGGGTTTTTCATCTGACATATCAACTACTGCCGGAGAAACAAGTGATATCAGGCTGATGCAAACATCAACTTTAAGCATAGGATTCAAATTTTGATCATGAAAAATATAGTAATAGGATTGACCGGCACAATAGCTTCAGGGAAAAATACTGTGGCTAAGATCTTTCGCAAGAAGGGCGCCTTTGTCATTGATGCGGATAAGGTCGGGCACAGGGTAATTATGCCGCAGGCAAAGGCCTGGCATGAAATAATAAAAGCCTTCGGCTCCAAGGTCTTGAACAGGGGGGGCGTTGTCAACAGAAGGAAACTTGCCGCGAAAGTATTTTCAACACCCGACGCATTGAAAAAATTGAACAGGATAACTCATCCGGAAATGCGAAAGATAATAACAAGCGAGATCAAACTGGCAAAACTATCAAAAATTAAATATGTGGTCGTGAATGCGGCGCTTCTGGAAGAGATGAAACTTTTGTCATCGGTTGACAGGGTGATCGCGGTTTTGTCTGACAAAAAGAACCGCATCAAGCGCATGCTCAGGACTGGATTATCAAGGAAGGAAGCGCTTGCAAGGATTAAGTCGCAAAGATCCGATAAAAGTTACAGGAAGACGGCCGACGTTGTCATTGATAACAACAGAACAATGGATGACCTGAAGAAGAAGGTCATCAAGGCAATTTCAAAGCTTTGAATAAATTCAAGATAGTTTCAGGGTACAAGCCCTCAGGCGATCAGCCAAAAGCGATAAATGAGCTGACCGAAGGGATAATTAAAGGCGAAAAGGAACAGGTGCTTCTGGGCGTCACCGGGTCTGGAAAGACCTTCACTATGGCGAATGTAATAGAAAAGGTCCAGAAGCCCACACTAGTAATATCACATAATAAAACCCTAGCGGCGCAGTTGTGCCAAGAGTTCAGAAGCTTTTTCCCGAACAACTCAGTGCAGTATTTTGTCTCGTTCTACGATTATTATCAGCCCGAAGCGTACATCCCGACAACGGACACCTATATTGAAAAAGACTCAGCGATAAACGACGAGATAGATAGATTGAGACATTCGGCAACAATGTCACTTTTTGAACGGCGCGACGTGATCGTCGTTGCATCCGTATCCTGCATATACGGCCTCGGCACCCCGGCGGATTATCTGAAAGCCATGCTCCAGCTGAAAGTCGGGCAGAATTACAAGAGGGAAGATATCCAGAGGCATCTTGTAGAGATGAAATACGAAAGGAACGATATCGAGCTGACCAGGGGCAAGTTCAGGGTGAGGGGGAATGTGCTGGAAGTTTGCCCTGCTTATGAAAAGAATATCGTACGCCTTGAGATATTTGACGATGTAATAGAGAAGATCTACGAACTTGATCCGGTGACAGGCGAAATATTGAAAAAAGATGAAAGCATAGGGATATATCCGGGCACGCATTACGTGACGTTCCGCGACAGGATCGATGATGCCATCAGCTCGATACGGAATGAACTCGAGCTTCGCTTGTCAGAATTAAAAGCTCAAAACAAACTCCTTGAAGCACAGAGGCTTGAACAGAGGACAAAGTATGATATTGAGATGATAAGGGAGATGGGTTACTGCAATGGCATCGAGAATTATTCAAGGCACCTTGACGGAAGAGCGCCGGGGCAGCCGCCGGGGACCCTCATCGATTATTTTCCGAAGGATTTTCTCATGATAATAGATGAATCGCATGTAACAGTTCCACAGGTAAGGGGAATGTATGAGGGGGACAGGTCAAGGAAAAACGTGCTTGTCGAATATGGTTTCAGGCTGCCATCCGCCTTGGATAACAGGCCTCTTAACTTCGACGAATTCAATAAGCATATAAACCAGGTCGTTTATGTTTCGGCTACACCTTCTCCCTATGAGATCGGCAGGTCATCCAGGGTAGTTGAGCAGATAATCAGGCCGACCGGGCTTATCGATCCGGAAGTCGTGGTGAAGCCGACAAAGGGACAAGTTGAGGACCTGCTAACGGAAATTAAAACCGTTATAAAAAGAAAAGAAAGAGTGCTTGTAACAACACTGACAAAAAGAATGGCGGAGGACCTTGCCGAGTTCATAAATGAAAAAGGCATCAAGGTAAGGTATTTGCACTCGGATGTCGAAACGCTTGACAGGATCGACATTTTGAGGGGGCTAAGGCTCGGGGAATTCGATGTTCTTGTGGGGATTAACCTTCTCCGGGAAGGACTTGATTTGCCAGAAGTTTCCCTTGTTGCTATACTTGATGCGGACAAAGAAGGGTTCCTTAGAGCTGAAACATCGCTGATACAAACGATCGGTAGGGCCGCAAGGAACATTTCGGGCAGGGTCATCCTTTACGGCGATGAAATAACAAGATCGATGAGGAACGCCCTGCGGGAGACCGATAGGCGAAGGAAGATCCAGCTTGAATACAACAGGGAACACAAGATCGTGCCCAAGACGATCGTTAAGGATGTTAAGGACATAAACGAGAATATCAGGCTTGTTAAGAAGGAAGAGATAAGCAAGCTGAAACAATTCGTTCCGAAGGATGAGCTGCCGGACCTTATAAGAATAATGGAAGAGGACATGCTGGCGGCGGCAACAGCTCTGGATTTTGAAAGAGCCGCGGAAATAAGGGACAAGATCAAAGCATTAAAGGAGGCGTTCAAATGACCGATTTCGGGATAGTTTTAACGGCGATGGTAACACCGATGAAGCCTGACGGCTCAGTCGATTATCAAAGGGCTGAGGAACTTGCTAAGTATCTGGCCGATAACGGCTCGGACGGTCTGGTCGTGCACGGCACTACGGGCGAATCGCCTACGCTAACGCATGAAGAAGAGTACGAGATGTACCGGACCGTGAAAAAAGCGGTCGGCGGCAGGGTTAAGATAATTGCCGGGACAGGTTCTAATTCAACAGCAGAGACGCTTGAAGCGACATCCCACGCGGAAAAGATCGGCGTTGACGGCGTTATGGTAGTGGTTCCTTATTACAACAAGCCGTCCCAGGAAGGGATGTACCAGCATTATAAAGCGGTCGCGGGATCGACAAAACTCCCGATAATCATTTACAACATCCAGGGCAGGACGGGCGTCAATATGACAGCAGATACGGTGGCGCGCCTCTCGAAGATCAAAAATATCGTGGGAATAAAAGAAGCGAGCGGCATCTTGGAGCAGACATCCGAGATAAGGCAGAAAACATCGAAAGAGTTCATGATCTACAGCGGTGATGACGATAAAACCATTGAGATAATGAAACGGGGAGGGTGTGGGGTCATAAGCGTCGCTTCACATATCGCCGGCAAAGAGATCAAAAAAATGTGCGAGGCATATTTGTCGGGCAGGGTGGATGAAGCCGAAAGAATAAACTCGAGGCTTTCACCTCTTTTTAAGGTGCTTTTCATAACAACGAACCCGACTCCAGTTAAAGCTGCGCTTGCCATGATAAGCCAGCCTGTTGGAGGATTAAGGCTCCCTCTGATCGAGGCGAACGAATCTGAAAAAGAACAGATCAGGAAAGTCTTAAAAGACCTTAAACTCATATGAAAAAGCTTCTTCTTCATGCCTGTTGCGCCCCGTGTTTATCCGGAGTGAATGAGACTCTAATGGAAGAAGGCCTTGATGTTACCGGATATTTTTATAATCCGAATATACATCCTAATGATGAGCTTATCAGGAGAGTAGATGCATTAAAGGAATATTCGAATATAAAAGGATTGAGCACTGTAATTATCGATGATTACGATATGGAATTGTTTGAAAAAGAAGTTGTAAATATTCCCGGGGATAGATGCGTAAATTGTTACAAGCTCAGGCTCGGATCTACTGCAAAATACGCTGCGGTCAACGGCTTCGATTGTTTTTCAACGACCTTGCTTTTAAGTCCTTATCAAAAGCAAGATATGATAAAGGCGGTCGGGGAAAATGTTTCAAGAAAATATGGCATAGAGTTCTATTACCGGGATATGAGGTCTTTCTATAATGGATCGGTCAGGATATCGAAGGAAATGGGACTTTACAGGCAGAGATACTGCGGATGTTATATAAGCAAGGAGACGGCGAATGAGCAGGTTGGTTTCGCTTCTAAATAAGCGGACTTTGACGCTGATCGTGAAATTGCCTGAAAATTCAATTGAAATGGCAAAGGTGGCTGAAGATGCCGGGGCTGACGCCGTTTGCATCAGCTATTCGGAAGACGAGGATGCCATAAAAAGGATCATCAAAGTATTGAATATCCCCATAGGAATGTCCCTTGATGAGAACATCTTGACCGGACCCGAAATGAAAGATTTCAAAAGGTTGGGTTTTGATTTCATAAATATCCCGTCAAATGACGCGCCCGATCATCTGCTTGAGATCGGCGGACTCGGCAGGATACTCTCACTTGACCAGGATTACAACGAGATCGATCTGACAAGGTTATCCGATAGACCGATCGACGGGGTGGAAGCGGCGGTAATAGTGCCTGAAGAATGGGGCAAGGAGCTTACGGTGGGAGATCTTCAGCAGTACATTACTATAGCCATGTCAACCACGCTTCCGGTGATAATCCCCGCCCAAAAATCAATAAGGGCCAGCGAAGTGCCTATAATATGGGACACCGGGGCGAAAGCGATAATGATAGGCGAGAATGTCATTGGCGATAATGTTCAATCAATGAAAGCCGTGATAAAGGAATATCGGTCGGCGATGGAAAGCATCAAACAATGAAAAGAATATCATATCTGATCTTTGTTATTCTTGTTTTATTTCAATCAAGCTGCTATTGCGCCAAGTTCTCCTTTGCGGTCTTTGGCGATAACAGGGACGGCGACGCTGTCTTTGCGGACATAATAAAACATATCAATAAAGACAAGGACATCAAGTTCGCCATAAATACAGGGGATTTCACGCCGAACGGTTCAAGCTCCGAATACGATAAATACTGGCAGATGTGCAGATCATGCAGGGTAAAGATCTATGATGTCATCGGCAATCACGACCTGGGTTTCTTTAACAGCGGGCGGAATATTTTTAGGAAGAAGTACGGTGAATCATATTATTATTTTGATTATGATAGATCCAGGTTCATCATTCTGGACAATGCCAGGTCAAAAGGGATTGGCAGGATACAGATGAGCTGGCTAAAGGATGTGTTGGACACAAATAAAAGGAAATTCGTTTTCATGCACAAACCCCTGTTCGATCCAACCGGGACATACCCGAACTACACAATGACACCAAAAGAGGAAAATGAATCGCTCAACAAATTATTGATAAGAGATGAGGTAAGCTATGTGTTCGCGGGGCACATTCATGGATACGCCAGGGAAGAGCGTAACGGAGTTGTGTACATTGTCACTGCCGGAGGCGGAGCACCTCTTTATTTGCCGGCTTTTGATGGCGGAGTTTACCATTATGTAAAAGTCACAGTGGACAGCAAAAAAATAACAGATAAGGAAATAAATGTATATAATGATTAGGTTTAAAAAAGGGTTGTTGATCTTGATATCAGTGGCGGCAATAACCTGTCCGGCCTTCGCTGCGGATAAGCCGCTGGTCGCTGTTGTAAAGGGCGCAAGTATTGAAGCAGCTGTCAGAAAAGCGGTCGAGCTTGTAGGCGGAATGGAAGGAAGAGTAAAGAAGTGGGACAGGGTCATCATAAAGGTTTCCCTCGATGAAGCGAAGCCTTCCGGAAGTGGCCTTGTTACGAACGTTGAAGTTGTCAGGGCGATAGTCCATATGGCGAAGGATGCGGGGGCAAGACGGATCACGGTCGCGGACGGCTCCTTGAAGGCGAATACATGGAAGGCTTTTGAGGCGGCAGGTTACAACAAGATGGCAAAAGAGGAAGGAGTTGTCCTGAAGGACCTTGACTCCGATTTAATATGGAGGGCATGGCTTCCTGACGGAGATAAATACAAAAAATACAGCGTGGCTACCATCGTGCTTAACTGCGAAGTGTTCATAAATGTTCCAGTAATAAAGCTCGAAGATACTGCGTCTCCTTCTCTCTCCTTGAAGAACCTTCTTGGGATAATGGATGACAAATGGGCGAAGAGACGCCTGCCAAAAGGGGAGAAACTCGACGATCTGATAGTTGACATGAACTTGATAAGACAAAGCGATCTCGTGGTGATCGATGGAACGACTAACGGCAACATGATAATCGCAGGAAATGATCCCGTGTCCACTGACAGCGTTGCGCTGAAAATGCTGAAGCTCGACCCGGGCAAGATCGGCTATATTAAACTTGCGGAAAGCAAAGGACTTGGAAAGAGCAGCCCATCGGAAATCGAAGTAAAAAGCGAAAAATTGTGATAAAATAGCTCCACTATGCCCCGAGGATTCGTACATCTTCATGTGCATTCTGAATATAGCCTCCTTGATGGTGCAAGCCGCGTAGAGGACCTTGCCAAAAGGGCCCATGAACTGGGTATGAAGGGAATGGCCATAACCGACCACGGAAGCATGTATGCCGCAGTGAAATTCTACCTCAAGATGAAAAAAACGGGGATAAAGCCGATGATAGGGAGCGAGCTATATGTGGCGCCCAACGGCCGTTTCAGCAAGGCAACAGCTGAAGACAGGTCTCCTTACCACTTAACGGTGATCGCAAAGAACAAAGATGGATACAAGAACCTCATCAAGCTTGTTTCACTCGGGCACACGGAAGGTTTCTATTCAAAGCCGAGGGTCGACAAGGAGCTTCTGGAAAAATATCATAAAGGACTGATAGTGCTGTCCGGCTGCACAAAGGGCGAGCTCGCGACGCTGATACTTAAAGGCGAAGAGAAGAAGGCAAGGGAACTTGCCGGATTCTTCAGGGAGCTTTTCAAGGACGATTATTATTTTGAAATGATGTACCACGGTTTGCCGGAACAGAAGACGGTCAATGACCACCTGGAAAAACTTGGCAAAGAGATGGGGATCAACTGCGTTGCGACGAACGACTCCCATTACACAAGACAGGAAGATGCAAGAACTCAAGACATTATGCTGTGCATACAGACGGGGTCTTTTGTGGATGACAGCGACAGAATGAAATTTACGGGTGAGGAATTCTATGTAAAATCATATTCGGACATGAAAAAGAATTTCTCGCACAACGAGGATGTCCTTGAACGCACGATGGAAGTGCTTGAAAAATGCGATCTCGAGCTTGATATTGGGCGCAGCCACATACCGGATTTCCCTGTGCCAAAGGGAGAGACCGCCGATTCGTATCTTGAAAAGCTTTGTTTTATCGGCATCAATCAAAAATACGGCGTCAAGACGAAAGATGAAAAAGGGAAAGAAGCTGTGGTCGTGCCTCCCGAAGTGAAGGAAAGGGTCAAATACGAGCTGGAAGTGATAAAACAAACGGGGTTCGCGTCTTACTTCCTAATAGTTCAGGACTTCATAAATTTCGCCAGGTCGGCTGGCATCCAGGTGGGTCCGGGAAGAGGATCCTCTGCAGGCAGTATTATTTCCTACTCACTCGGCATAACAAGCCTTGATCCGCTTAAGTACGGGCTTATGTTCGAACGATTCCTGAATCCCGAAAGGATCTCAATGCCTGACATCGACATCGATTTCTGCTTTGAGAGGCGCCAAGAGGTCATCGATTATGTAGTTAAGAAATACGGCACCGACCGCGTCGCCCAGATCATAACTTTCGGTACAATGGCTGCGAGGGCAGCAATAAGGGATGTGGGAAGGGTCGAGCAAGTTCCCCTGTCAGAAGTGGACAAGATAGCGAAAATGGTGCCAATATTAAAAGACATGACGCTTGAAAAAGCGGTTGAAACGAACAGGGAGTTAAAAGCGCTCTACGAAAAAGAGTCAAAAATAAGATCACTTATCGATGATGCGAAGAGGATCGAAGGCCTGGTTAGGCATGCGTCCACGCACGCGGCGGGAGTCGTGATTTCAAAGGAAAAGCTTTCGGATGCCGTTCCTGTGCAGACTATCAATGACACACAGGTAATGACGCAATTCGACATGGACGACCTAAAAGAAATAGGCGTCCTGAAGATGGATTTCCTTGGGCTGAGGAACCTTTCCATGATAGCGCACGCCGTCAATATCATTAAACGCACCAAGGACGTCGATTTGAACGTGAAGGACCTTCCGCTCGATGACCCGCAAACCTATCAATTGCTTTGCAGCGGGAACACTGTGGGAATATTCCAGCTTGAAAGCCGGGGAATGAGATCGCTGGTGAGGGACCTTAAGCCGACTAAATTCGAGGAAATAATGGAACTCCTGGCGCTTTACAGGCCGGGTCCGATAGAAAGCGGCATGGTGGAGGATTTTGTTAAACGAAAACACAAGCAGGTGGAAGTCAAATACGAACTGCCTGAACTTGAGCCGATACTTAGGGAAACGCATGGCGTCATACTCTATCAGGAACAGGTCATGGAGATCGCTAGCAAGATAGCCGGCTATACGCTTGCCCAAGCGGATGTGCTGCGCGATGCAATGGGAAAGAAGAAAGAAAAGGAGATGCATGCGCAGAGGGAACGATTCATAGAAGGCGCGAAAAAAAAGGGCTTCTCGGAGAACAAGGCAACGCATCTTTTCAGCCTTTGCTCGAAGTTCGCAGGATACGGGTTCAACAAGAGCCATTCCGCCTCTTATTCGGTCATTTCTTACCAGACCGCATATTTGAAAACGCACTATCCCGTGGAATTCATGGCATCGCTTCTTACATCTGTTACGGGCGATTCTGATAAGGTGAGCGCTTATATTGCTGAAAGCCAGAAGATGAAGATAAAAGTAATGCCGCCTGACGTAAATGAGAGCTTGAAGGATTTCACTGTTGTCGGCGACGGCATAAGGTTCGGATTGATCGTCATAAAAAATGTCGGAATAGGAGCGGTTGAGAACATAATCGAAATAAGAAAGAAGGACGGAAAATTCACATCGCTTCTGAATTTCTGTGAAAGGATAGACCTGAGAGCTGTGAATAAAAGAGTGATTGAAAGCCTGATCAAAAGCGGCGCGTTCGACAGCATAGGCAGGAGGGCAGCCCTTTTAAAGAAGCTGGAATCCGTCATTGATAGGGCAGCCGCCATCCAGAAGGAAATATCCAATGGCCAGGGCGCGCTTTTCAAGATGGAGAAAAAAACCGCGCTTGCTGATGAGGCGGAAGTTGATGATGCCGCTGAATTCAGCCCCGATGAACTCTTAAGGATGGAGAAGGAAATGCTGGGACTTTATATATCAGGGCACCCGCTTTCTTCCGTGAAAGAGCTTATCGAAGAGCAAGTCGACACAAAATCGTCAGATATTTCGGAAAGAAAAGAAGGCGAGCTTGTCACCGTCGGGGGCATCCTGTCCTCATGCAGGAAGCTGACAACAAGAAGGAAAGAACTTATGATGGTAGCGAACATAGAGGACCTCACGGGGACTATCCCGGTCGTAATTTTCCCAAGGGCATATGAGAAATACGCCCCTCTGCTTTTTGAGGATGCCGTCGTGATAATTAAGGGTAAAGTTAACATTGACTCTATGAATGACGAGAAAAAGGTCCTGTGCGACATAGTAAAGCCCCTGTCAAAAGAAAAAGGCAAAAGCAGGGTGTTCCATATCAAGGTCGACAGGGAAAAATTCGGATCGATGCCGGAGCTTAAGAACATTTTCAGCTCATATAAAGGCAAGGAGCCAGTTTACCTCCACATGGACGGAAAGATAATAAAGGTGGGGGAGGAGCATTACGTTTCAATAGATCCGTCCATTGTGTCCCAGGTTGAGGAACTGCTCGGCAAGGATTCAGCGTGGGTTGACACTCAATAGTGAAAGGATGTGGCAAAAATGTCTATTTTGGATGAATTGAAGTTCGATGATCAAGGGCTCATCCCGGCGATCGTGCAGGATGAAAAGACGAAGGAAGTGCTGATGATTGCCTACATGAACAGGAAATCGCTTGAGAAGACATTGAAGGAAGGGAAAGCATGCTACTGGAGCAGGTCTAGGAAGAAACTTTGGACAAAAGGCGAGACATCAGGAAATTTCCAAAAAGTAAAGACGATCTATTATGACTGCGATATGGACGCGCTTTTGCTTATAGTTGATCAGGTGGGCGTCGCGTGCCACACGGGCAACAGGAGCTGTTTTTACAGGAAGCTGAAATAATACATGAGAACCCGTAATTTAAATCTTAGTCATTTGTCATTTGTCATTTCTTTGTCATTTGTCATTTGGATCTTGTCATTCGCTTTTTGTGAGGCAAAGTCCATCTGGAACGGCAACCATCATATAAATGTCGTCGCTCTTACTTTCGATGATGGTCCGAAGCCGGAGTTTTGCAATTACATCCTGGATATACTGGACAGGTATGGAGCAAAAGCCACTTTCTTTGTTGTTGGCAGAGAAGCTCAGGAAAACCCCGATATTATAATGAGGATGGAAGACAGCGGGCATGAGATAGGCAACCATACTTATTCGCATATGCTTGTTAAGGACGTGCCTGTTGGAGAGGCGCTTTCGGACATACAAAAATGCAGCGAGGTCATATACAACATAACCAAAAAGCAGCCAAAATATTTCCGTCCCCCTGGAGGAGGAAATAACAAGGGCATAGCGAACGGATTAAAAAAGATGGGGCTTAAAAACGTTTACTGGTCGTTGAACGCTGTTGACTACATCGAAACGACTCCGGGATATGAAGTGCCGGAGGACTATAAGGCTATGGCAAAGGAACTTTCAAAGCGTATCGTGGACAAAGTATCGCCCGGGTCTATAATACTGCTGCATAACGGGAGCGAACAGACAGTCATGGCTTTGCCGTTCATTCTTTCTGAGTTAAAGAACAAAGGGTATAACTTCATTACCGTAAGCGGCCTGATGGAGGAGAAGATATAATGCTGGCAAGACGCATAATACCCTGCCTTGATGTTTCAGAAGGGCGGGTAGTAAAAGGAGTAAAATTCGTCCAACTTCGGGACGCCGGGGATCCTGTGGAGCTCGCATCCTTTTATGACAATGAAGGCGCGGATGAGCTTACTTTCCTTGATATTACCGCTTCCGCGCAGAAACGCTATATTATAATTGATATAGTAAGAAAAGTTGCGGAGAAGGTGTTCATACCGTTCACTGTGGGTGGCGGTATATCCGACATTGAAATGATAAAGGATATTTTAAAGTCCGGCGCCGACAAGGTTTCAATCAACACTGCAGCTGTTAAAGACCCTGATTTCATAAAAAAAGCTTCAGATAAATTCGGAAGCCAGTGTATAGTTGTGGCCATAGACGCAAAGAAGAATTCGGACCTGTCTGCCGACAAGGCAGGCAAGCCTTCCTGGGAAGTATATGTGAACGGCGGAAGGACGCCGACCGGAGTGGATGCAGTGGAATGGGCTAAGAAAGCCGAAAGCCTTGGGGCCGGAGAGATACTTCTTACAAGCATGGACAAGGACGGGACAAAGGAAGGATATGATATAGAGCTCACAAAGGCGATATCAAGCGGTATAAAGATCCCGGTAATCGCTTCTGGCGGAGCGGGAACGATGGAGCATGTTTATGAAGCCCTTACCCGGGGAGCTGCCGATGCCGCGCTTCTTGCATCATGCCTTCATTATGGGGAATTCAGGATCAAAGAGTTGAAGGATTATCTTACCAGGAAAGGCATCCCCGTAAGGCTCTGATATGAACATCAAAAAATATCTCTCCCAGAAAAGGGCTGTTATTGACAAGGCAATATTGAAATATCTGCCGCCCGGAGAAAAGTTCACGGAGAAACTGCAGAAAGCGGTTAAATACTCGCTCATGTCCGGCGGAAAAAGAATAAGGCCTATCCTGACGCTGGCCGCATGCGAAGCGGTATCCGGAGGGTTCAAAAATGCGATCCCCTTGGCCGTCGCTGTCGAAATGATCCACACTTACACGCTTATACATGATGACCTTCCGGCAATGGATGATGACGATATGAGACGCGGAAAGCCGACATGCCACAAGATTTTTGGTGAGGATGTCGCAATTCTTGCAGGTGATATGCTGAATACTTTGGCTTTCGAGATCATTGCGGAAAACTATGGAGAGAGATCGGGGCTTCTTATATCGGAGCTTTCAAAAGCTCTGGGCATTAATGGGGTTGTCGGAGGGCAGATCGCGGACCTTAAATCGGCAGGCAGGAAGATAGGGATGAAAGAGCTGGAATTCATCAGCTGTCATAAGACAGCCGATCTTTTTGTCGCGTGCCTAAGGTGCGGGGCTATTGCCGGAGTAGCTTCGAAGAGCGAGATATTGAAGCTTGCCGATTTTGCCAGGCATATGGGACTTGCGTTTCAGATAATTGATGATATATTAGATTACAAGTCCGGATCAAAGAATAACTATCCGGCGCTGCTTGGGATGGGCAGGTCAAGGTCTGCCGCTAAGGCAGAAGTCGACAAAGCGATCGATGCTTTGCCCAAAAACACAAATTACAGCCGTTTAAGGGAGATCGCCCTTTTTCTGGCGAATAGAAAGGAATAAATTTAGATGCGCGACATGATAAACGACTTATTTTTGAACCAGGTCCTTTTAATAGCTGTCATATCGATGGCGATTACACAGATAATAAAGATTATTTATTATTATTTCGTTGAAAAGAAGTTCAACTGGTACCATGTTTTTGAGGCGGGAGGGATGCCGTCATCCCACTCTGCGCTGGTTTGCTCTCTTACATTAATGATAGGATTGAGAGAAGGTTTCGATTCGAACATGTTCGCTGCGGTTGCTGTTTTTGCCGCCATTGTCATGTACGACGCGATGAAGGTAAGGGCGGAGGAAGTGGGGCATACCCTTGTGGAAGTATCCACGGGCGGAATTTTGGGCATTATTATGGCTTTGATATTGAATTTTTACTATTTCAGGGGTTAAGGTGCCAGAATTACTTTCCAAATTAAATCTTCCTTATGATCTAAGGCGTTTATCCTTTTCGGAGCTTGAAACCCTGGCGAACGAGGTCAGGGGCTTGATAATCGAAACTACATCACGCACGGGGGGGCATCTTTCATCATCACTTGGAGCTGTAGAGCTGACAGTAGCTTTGCACGCTGTCTATGATTCGCCAAAGGACAAGATACTCTGGGATGTGGGGCACCAGGCATATGCGCATAAGATACTGACAAGCAGGAGCTCAAAGTTCAAAACTCTCCGCCAGCACGGCGGCATTTCCGGCTTCCCGAATAAGGAGGAATCGCAGCATGACCCGTTCACTGTTGGGCACGCGAGCAATTCGATATCCCTTGCGCTAGGTCTTGCGAAGGCAAGGGAACTATCAAAGGATAACTTCAATATAGTCAGCGTGATCGGCGACGGCTCACTTTCAGGTGGCCTTGCGCTCGAAGGCATTAACAACCTGATAGGATTAAAGGGCAATCTTGTGATTGTTTTGAACGACAATCAACTTTCAATATCAAAGAATGTGGGCGCTATCGCTGATTATTTCACAAAGCTGAGGACAAGCGCGACATACGTAAAATTCAGGGACAGGGTAGAAAAGATGATCGAGAGGATACCGAAGATCGGCGTTGCTCTCGTTAAACGTGCAGAGAACATGAAGAACCGCTTGAAGCATTTCGTCGTTGACTTCAATGTCGGTGTCATTATCGAGGAATTGGGGATAAGGTATCTTGGGCCGATAGACGGCCACAATATCCCTCTTGTAATGGGAACACTGCAGTACGCGAAAGAGGTCAAAGGGCCTGTTGTTGTCCATGTCATAACTAAAAAAGGCAAGGGTTATAAGCCCTCGGAATCAGATCCGACAAAATTCCACGGCATCGCTCCTTTCAAGATTGAAACGGGAGAAGTTATTTCAAGGAGCGATATACCGTCATATACATCGATCTTCGGCAGAACATTGGTTAAACTGGCTGACAAGAACGAAAAGATCGTAGCGATCACGGCTGCCATGCTTGACGGCACGGGGCTTGAGGAGTTCTCAAAGAAATATCCGGAAAGATTGTTTGATGTCGGGATCGCTGAGGAACACGCGGTAACTTTTTCCGCCGGGCTTGCGAGGGCGGGTTTTAAACCTGTTGTTGCAATCTATTCAACATTTCTTCAGCGCGCTTATGATGAAATAGTTCATGATGTATGCCTCCAGAACCTCCCCGTTGTTTTTGCAATAGACAGGGCGGGTATAGTAGGGGAGGACGGAGCGACACATAACGGGATATTCGATATCGCATATATGCGTCATATCCCTAACATGACATTAATGGCGCCAAAGGATGAGAATGAAATGCAGCAAATGCTGTCTACTGCCGTTGATCATGATGGCCCAATTGCTATTAGATATCCTAGGGGACAGGGTGTAGGTTTGGGTTTGGATGCGAGTTTTGTGAAAATTGAAATTGGGAAGTCAGAAGTTGTATACACATCTAATCTCTCATCTCCAATCTCGCATCTCGTAATATTTGCCATAGGTTCGATGGTTTATCCGTCAATCGAGGCTGCAAAGATTGCTGAGGCAAAAGGCATTAGCTCGATAGTGGTCAATGCCAGGTTCGTGAAGCCGCTCGATAAGGAGCTTATTATTCGTTTGGCAAAAAAATCAGATAAGGTCGTGACGGTTGAAGAAGGCGATCTTGAAGGCGGGTTCGGCAGCGCAATAGCGGAACTTCTGGATGATAATGATGTTCAAAAGCCCGTAAAAAGGATAGGTTTGCCTTCAAAGTTCATCGAACACGGAACGAGAGCTCAGATACTCGATCTGTACGGACTTACAGCTGAAAAAATAGCTTCTGCTTTTTGAACACCTGATGCCTTCGCCAGTGTAAATCGTCTTGAAGAGGATAATCGCTCCTGAAATGAGCGCCTCGAGACTCTTTCCTGTTCAAAGCTGCCTGGGCAATAAGGATCGATGTCATTGCCATGTTCTTTAATTCAAGCTCATCCTTGTCATCGGGGATAAAATTAAGCTTGTTATCGATCTTTTTCAGCTCAAACAGCGCCGATCTCAGGTCTTTTTCCTTGCGGACAATGCCCACTTTCTCCCACATTATAACCTTGAGCTCTTGTTTTAACTGTTTTATTTCTTCAGGCTTTAATTTTGGCGGGACCTGTTCATTCAGTTTAGGAGTGAAATTCCCGATAGCTTTGTCGATCTCGGGGGACTTATTATGACTTTCTGCATTAACTGCTGCCCTGTAGCCGAAAACAAGGCCATCCAATAAAGAATTGCTTGCCAGGCGGTTTGCCCCGTGTATCCCTGCGGAGGAGACCTCTCCGGCCGCATAAAGGCCGGGGATATTAGTCCTTCCGTCAGTATCGATCTTTACCCCGCCCATGAAATAGTGGGCAGCGGGCGTGACCGGGATCTTGTCTTTTGTGATGTCGATCTTATATTTCAAGCATTCCTCGTATATCTTGGGGAACCTTTTCTGTATCTTGTCTGCTCCGATCGGAGCCAAATTAAGATATACGTGATCGGTATTAGTGCGATTCATTTCTGAGAGGATCGATCTTGATACGACATCACGCGGAGCAAGTTCCTTTAAAAGATGATAGTTCGGCATGAACCTTTCGCCATTCAAATTCTCAAGTATCGCGCCTTCGCCCCTAACTGCTTCCGATATAAGGAACCTTGTTTCAACAATGCCGTGGATGAAAAGGGTGGTGGGGTGAAATTGCACGAATTCCATGTCGGTCACTTCAGCTCCGGCCCTGTAAGCCATCGCGATGCCGTCGCCCGTGGCAAAAGACGGATTCGTATTATGAAGGAAGACTTGCCCGAGGCCTCCGGTCGCGAGCATCGTTGATCTTGCCAGGAATATCAATTTCCTTTTATTCTGGATATCTATCGCTTCGGCACCTATGCATCTTCTGTTCTTTATTATCAGGTCTTTGCCGTAAATGAAATTCCTTACATCCACCAGTTTTTCCTTGAGAAGCTTTGCGGCAAGGCCTCTTTCGATCTCACTCCCTGTCGCATCGCCTGCGTGGAGTATCCTCCTGTGGCTGTGCGCCCCTTCAAGCGCAAGCTCATAAACATCGCCTATCTTATCGAATTTAACGCCTAAATTAATAAGTTCATGTACCCTTTTTACGCCGTCATTTACAAGTATCTTTACGGCTTTTTCGTCACTTAGGCCGGCGCCTACATCAAGGGTATCCTGCATGTGAAAAAGAGGGGAGTCCTTTTGTTCGTCAACTGCTGCCGCGATCCCTCCCTGGGCGTATTCAGTGGCGGTTTCTCCTGTTTTACCTTTTGTAAGCAGGATTACTTTCCCGTGGTGGCTTGCCTCAATGGCGGCTGAAAGTCCTGCGATGCCGCCGCCGATTATCAAAAAATCGCACTTGAAGATATTGTTGTTCATTTTTCCAGGAGTTCCCTTATATTGTCGGGGATCACAGAGATCTTGCCGTCTTTGGAAATAGCCACAAGTTTTGAATTTCCTGTCGCCAACAATTCTTTTGTTCCCGAATTGAGGACCTCGTATTCAAAAACAGCGCTGGCTTTTGATACTTCCTTGATATGGGTCTTGATGATGATCTCATCCTCATATTTTGCAGGTTTCTGATATTTTATATATGTATCAGCGACCACAAGGTAAAGGCCCAGCTTTTCCATGTCGGAATAGGGGAAACCAGCCGCTTTAAGGTGGCTTGCGCGCCCGAGCTCAAACCATTCAAGATATCTTGAATAATATACCCGCCCCATCTGATCGGTCTCGGAATAGCGGACAATCATCTTTGTTTCATGAGTTGTCATGAAAGCATTATAACACTTTCTCAAACACGCTTCGAGAATCGATCAAATTATTTAATGTGCCGAACAGGTTGGATTGAACTAAATAAATGCCGCGGAGAGGACTCGAACCTCCATGCTGTTTAGGCATACGCTCCTGAAGCGTACGTGTCTACCAATTCCACCACCGCGGCCTGGTGATATTCTACTATGCCGAAGGGGAGAGTCGAACTCCCATGAGGGGTTACCTCGCACGATTTTGAGTCGTGTGCGTCTGCCAGTTCCGCCACTTCGGCTTAAAGCGGGTTGAGTTCTTCAAAGATCCCCATCGACCTGAATTTCTTGTAGCGCTTTTCCACAAGCTCAGTTTTAGATAATTTCTTAAGCTCTTCAAGGTTCCTCAGCAATGCGGCTTTGATGTTCTTTGCGGTCTGCTCGGCGCTGTTGTGAGCCCCGCCTATCGGCTCCCTTATTATTTCATCGATAACGCCAAGCGCCAAGAGGTCCTTTGCGGTTATTTTAAGCGACTCTGCTGCGATGCCTGCTTTTGAAGCGTCCCTGAAAAGTATGGAAGCGCATCCTTCCGGCGAAATAACCGAATAGATCGAGAACTCAAGCATTAATACTTTGTCGCCTACACCAATACCTAGCGCGCCGCCGCTTCCGCCTTCCCCTGTTATGACTATGATCATAGGGACCTCGAACTGGGACATTTCCCTCAAATTCATTGCTATCGCTTCAGCAACGGACCTTTCTTCACCTTCTATCCCGGGATAAGCACCAGGGATATCAATGAACGTGATTATCGGCTTGTTGAAACGCTCCGCCATCTGCATCAATCTGAGAGCTTTCCTGTATCCTTCGGGATTTGCCATTCCCCATCGGCGGTAAATGTTCTCTTTTGTGTTATTTCCTTTTTGCTGGCCTACTATCACAACTGACTGCTCATCAAGTTTTGCTATTCCGCCCACCATTGCAGGGTCATCCGCAAAGTGCCTGTCTCCGTGAAGTTCCATGAAATCCGTGAAGATATATTTTACAAGGTCGAGCATCGTGGGCCTTAGAACATGCCTGGCAATTGATACTATCTGAAGGGGCGAAAGATTTGAGAAGATCTCTTTTTTCTGGTGTTCTATCCTTTGTTCAATGGCTTTAATTTCGGCTGAAAGGTCTATCTTTCCTCCCCTTGAGAGCTTTTTTAGTTCATCGATCTTCCTGTAAAGATCGATCAACGGTCTTTCAAAATCGAGCATTCCTTTCGGTCGATCAGGCATAATTTACTCCGCGAAGAACTTCAATATTTTAGCCAAGGTGTCCTTCATTTCCTTTCTTCCAACGATCATATCAATGAAGCCGTGTTCAAGAACGAAATCAGCTCTCTGGAAACCGGAAGGGAGCTTTTGTTTTATTGTTTGCTCGATGACCCTTGGGCCGGCAAATCCCACCAATGCATCCGGCTCAGAAATTATTATGTCCCCAAGCATCGCATAAGAAGCCGAAACACCGGCCATTGTGGGGTCCGTGCATACGGATATAAACGGGAGATGCGCTTTTCTAAGCTTGGACAATGCCGCAGAGGTCTTTGCCATCTGCATCAGGCTCATTATCGCTTCCTGCATCCTTGCTCCGCCCGATGCATTAAATATTATCACAGGTAATTTATTCTGGATGGACCTCTCAATAAGTCGGGTGACCTTTTCGCCTACAACAGAACCCAGGCTCCCGCCGATGAAGCCAAAATCCATAATGCCGATGCCTGCCTTAAAGCCGCCGATCTTCGCTTCTCCGGTTATTATAGCTTCATGCAGGCCGGTCTTTCTCTTGGCCTCTTCAAGGCGCTTTCCATAGGGCATCGAATCAGTGAATTTAAGGAAATCCTTTGAGACGACCATCGCATCATATTCACTGAAAGAACCTTCGTCCGCGGATATCTTAAGTCTTTCGCTGCTCGTTAGCCTGAAATGATAGCCGCATTTCGGGCAGACTTTAAGGTTGTCTTCCAGGTCTTTGGAATAGATCGTCTGTTTGCAGCCAAAGCATTTTATCCATAAATTCCCCGGCAGATCGAGCTTTTCCGCTCTTGCTTCAAGCTCTTTTTCTTCTTTTTTCTTTGAGAACCACTCATTTATTGATTTCATAAAAAACGTGTGCTATTATACAACGAAAGCGAAAGATTGAAAAGGAGAGAATTAATGGCAAACATTAAAGCGGCTATAAAATATATCAGGAAATCAAGGAAAAACAGGATCAGGAATACCGCAGTAAAAGGCAACATCAAAAAATTGATCAAACAGGCTTTAAAGCTGATCTCGTCAAAGGACAAGGGATCCGCGGATGCCGTTAAAAAGGCCATAAGCGCTGTTGATAAAGCAGCCGAGAACGGCATTCTTCATAAGAACACGGCAGCAAGGAAAAAATCTAGATTGATGAAAAAGCTAAATGCCATCTCTAAAAAATAGTGCTATAAAACTTCGTGCATATGCAAAATTAAACCTCTCTCTAAAGATCATAGGGAAGCGTCCGGACGGCTACCATGATATTGATTCTGTGATTCAATCCATTTCACTTCATGATGAAATAGCTATTCAAGTCTGCGATTCCGGTATTAATGTCAAATGCTCGATCCCCGGGATTGAAGATAACACAGTGCTAAAAGCCGCAGAATTCCTCCTTAAAGAATCAAAAATAAAAAGTGGAGTGAATATTAAAATAAAAAAGAACATACCTCTTGCAGCAGGTCTTGGGGGCGGATCAGCTGATGCCGCGGCTACTTTGATAGGATTGAACAATTTGTTTCAGCTGAACTTTCATAAAGAGAAATTATTGGAAATAGGCTCACAGATCGGTTCCGATGTGCCATTTTGCCTTGTCGGCGGCACTGCAAGATGTACAGGAAGAGGAGAAAAAGTTGAAAGGATCAACCCTCAGACAGGGTCAGCTTACTTGATAGTTATTCCTAAGATCCAGGTATCAACAAAAATCGTTTATAATAAATATGATGAGGTCGGGAGCGGGGGAGGGGTAAATGAACTGGAAAAGGCCGCGGTTTCATTGTTCCCGGCAATAGGTAAAATAAAAGTAGTGCTGGACCATGATACTTCTGATGCTTGGAAAATGTCCGGTTCAGGCCCGACTCTATACCTGGAACTAAGGGATCTTTCCGATGTAGAAAAATATCTTGATGTAATTAGTAAGATCGACGCAGTGCATCATGTTGTTAAGCGTATGGATACCGGCGTCGAGATCATTTGAAGCCTGTTTTGACACTTGACAAAGAACCCACTATTTTATAACATTTCATACGTATCATACATAACATACTTGAAAGGAGTTTCTGATGAAAAAGACCCTGATTGTTCTCTTTATCCTCTCATTATTCCCGATAATTTCTTATGCCGAGGAGCTTAGTTTAAAGAATGCACTCGATATCGCCACGGAGAAAAGCCCGGCTATAGTCAGTGCGAGGGAAGGGGTAATCGCGGCCGACGGGAAACTCGGACAGGCCTTCGGCGCAATGTTGCCCAACGTTTCACTCTCGGGCCAGGTCGGCTCGTCATTTACTAAACCCTATGACGTATACGGCGTCTTCTCGGTCAATACACGGGAGGAAACCGCTGCCGTCACAAACTATTCACTCACACTTACCCAGCCGCTCTTTAACGGCGCATTGCTTCCCGGACTCCAGCTTGCCGAAGCAGGATATGAAATCGCTAAAGAAAACTATAAAAAAGCGCAATATGATCTCATTTATAATGTTGTCAGCACATACTACGGCGTCCTCAGGGCGAACAAAATGAATGAACTATCAAAAGACACCCTGGATATGTCCAGATCTCATTTAAAACAGGTTCGGGCCATGCTCGATGCAGGCACTGCAACAAGAGCCGATGTCCTCCGTGTGGAGGTCCAGGTGGCAAATAATGAAGTAGGCGTGATGAAAGCGGATAACAGCCTCATACTCGCAAAGGATGCTTTCAATAATATCCTGGGAAGGGACCTGGAGACCGATGTCGCACTGAGCGACAAGGAGATCGCCGCGGAGATCGTTACGCCTAAATCCAACAAGGATTGCCTTGTAATGGCGTTCGAGAATAAGCCTGACTGGAAAATATATAAACTGAACAAGAAGATCAATGCCAATTCCAAGGACATCGCCTGGAGTGGATACCTGCCCAGCTTCGCAATTGTTGGTTCGGTAATAAGCAGCAAGACCGACTATCCTGTGGCCGATGAACTTGATACCGATATCTATACCAATCAGGTGGTCGCAAGCGGACAGTGGGCGCTATTTGATGGCCTGGCACGCGAAGGAAGAATTAAAGAAGCTGGCGCCAACCTCAAGGCGCTTGAGGCAAATGAGGAATCAATTCGAAACGGAATTGTCCTTGAGGTCAAAGATGCGTGCCTCAATCTGGAAAGCGCAGTGAAAATGATAAGAAGCGCGAGAAAAGCAGTTGACCTGGCCCGCGAGAATTATAGGATATCAAGGGAGCGTTATAGGACAGGGGCGGGGAGCAACCTCGAGATGATCGATGCGCAGACGGCGTACTCAGAGGCAAGCACGAACCTCTACCAGGCGCAATTTGACTACCAGGTCGCAAAGGCAAAGGTCAATCAAGCGGTAGGAGCGAATGTATATCCGTTCGTTAAAGAGGAGGCAAAATTATGATAAAACAGTTAAAAGAATTCGATACTCATTTTTATGACATGGTTACCGTGGGCGAAAGAGGGCAAGTCGTTATTCCCTCCAAGGCGAGGAAAGAACTGGGAATAAACGCGGGCGATAAGCTTATAGCAATGAAAAGCCATAACGGCCAGGCGATGGTGCTTGTGAACATGAAGAAAAAAGAAGCGAAACAGATGTTCGATAAGATGATAAAGATGTTTGGCGAGTTCGCTGCAAAGTATTCGGAAAGAGGATAACCGATGATCAACATCAAAACAATGGACAGGAAAAAGCTGGTTAAGCTGATCATTGTCCTTGTGGTCCTCAGCATAGCGCTATATTACGCGGTCACATACACCATCTCTTACCTTAACCGCG
>Ga0315291_10000058_pt1 | contig 116692 bp, 97 predicted proteins | sample YL17G12_20_MG_FD_203070 | JGI IMG/M metagenome (GOLD analysis project Ga0315291, IMG submission 203070) | Sediment microbial communities from Yellowstone Lake, YNP, Wyoming, USA - YL17G12_20 | ecosystem: Environmental > Aquatic > Freshwater > Lake > Sediment | place: USA: Wyoming | collected... | reverse complement strand
GGCTACAGGAAAAAGTTAACGTCTTTCTTACTTACTACCACTATGACCGGCCCCACATGGGCTTGGAAATGCTAACACCCCATCAGTTCGCTATGTCGCATTTGACATGAAACAGAACGAAATCTTGATAAAAATTGCAAAATATGATAGAATAAATAGATTAACAAATAAATTTATGAGACTCAGAATCGGTGTCATGGGCTCTGCTCAGGGGCCGACAATCGAAAACCAGGAAAATATTAAAAAATCCATCGAACTTGGCCATTATATTGCTAAGGCGGGTTGTATACTTGTGAATGGAGCTTGTCCGGGATTGCCCGATGAAGCCGCTTTTGGCGCTCATAAGGCGGGTGGTTTAGTAATGGGTGTTTCTCCTGCATTCAGCGAAAAAGAACATATAGAAAAATACAAATCGCCCAAGGAATATTATGACATTATCCTTTATACCGGATTGGGTTTGATGGAAAGAGATATTATAAATATAAGAAGCTGTGACGCGATTATTTTATTAGGAGGAGGCATTGGTACTTTAAATGAATTTACTGTTGCATATGATGAAGGCAAAGTAATAGGTGTTTTAAAAGGAAGTGGCGGAGTCTCAAATCATATTGCAGATATTCTTGAAGTTTGCAATAGATCTATGAGTGAAAACATAATAGAAGATGAGGATCCAAAAAAATTACTTGAAAAAGTTATGAAAGCGCTCAGGAAACAACCGCAGCCGATTATAGAAGATCAGAGGGTAATAATAGGCGGCGGCCAGTAAAATTTTTTCATTTTTCATTTTACATTTTTCATTGAGAATGTAGGTCATATTCACCAGTAAAATTGTAAATTGTAAAATGTAAATTTTTAAAATTATAAAGTTCTCTTGCTATGGGAATGGGTATTTGATAGTATTTGCTAGCTATAAATTTACCATGCACGATGAATAAAATTATTCAATATTTTAAAGACAGTATTCAGGAATTCAATAATGTGACTTGGCCAACGCGCAAACAAGCTATTCGGATTTCTACAATTGTATTTATTTTTATGGTAGTAAGCGCAATCATTTTAGGCTTAGTCGACATGTTGCTTACTACTGGTTATAAGATGCTTATATCACTATCTATCTAATTTTGATTTATGGCAAAACAAGCTAAAGGTACCGGACGAAATTGGTACGTTCTTCATACATACTCAGGTTATGAAGATGCGGTTGAAAAAGCATTAAGACAGCGTATTGATGCATTTAATATGCAGGATTATATCTTTGACGTAAAAGTCCCGAAGGAAGGGCAAATTGTTATCAAAAGAGGGGAACCAGTGCAGGAAAAAAGGCGAATTTTTCCGGGATATGTGCTTGTGGATATGATTGTGACTGATTATTCCTGGTATGTTGTTAGAAATACTCCAAATGTCACTGGATTTGTCGGTTCTGGCAATATCCCTGTTCCAGTTACACCAGAGGAATATGGTATTATCGAGAAACGAACAGGATCCGAGCAACCGAAATTTAAAATAGATTTTAAGATAGGTGAACATGTTGGTATAACAAGTGGCCCTTTTGCAAATTATGACGGAGTTATTGACAAAATTGACGCGGAAAAAGGCAAAGTAAAGGTCCTTGTTTCGATTTTTGACAGAGAAACTCCTGTTGAACTGGATTTCACTCAGGTTAAGAAGAAGTAAAACTTATGAAAAAACTTCCATATATCTTAGTGCTTATCGCTATCATAGCCTTGTTTGCTGGGGCGGATTATTACTTAAACAATCTTAGCGGAAAGGAAGCATTGGAAAGTATAAAAAAAATCTCAAAAGAGGTTACTCCGGAAAACAATGAAACGCCTGGTTTTTCAGATTCCGTTTTTAAACTTAATGAAAATTTGATGGCTTATAAGGTTATCAGCCAAGTCCAGACTAGTCAGATTTTTGAAAAAATAGATTTAAGTAATATCAATAATATTAAAATATATCTTGATAGGCTGGAATATACTGGCGCGACTGAGGCCAGCACTGCTGCTTCACAGGAAGGACCTGAAACAACTGCTGGGAATACGAATACGGGCAAAACTATTTATTTATACGAAATCCATGGCCCTGCTAATCAGGGCAGCCTTACGTACCTGAATATCAAATTGCAATTTATAGCCCAGATCAATGCAACTACAGAAACTTTGAATGAAACAAGCGAATATGGTAATAATAGTTTTTTCTTCAATGACCAGAATTATGAAAATATTGCGTTTTTGTTAACGCAGGTAGGGCAGAATATTTTTGCATTTCAGTTCAATAGAACCGATTCTGCTGTATACAATGATGTAAAATCCATAATCGCTAAACTCGTAAGCGATTCAAAATCTAATTTACCTAATCCTTAACCCAATTATTACCGTGCCAAAAAAAGTATTACTTCTTATTAAATTACAGATTCCTGCCGGAAAAGCCAATCCAGCGCCTCCAATTGGCCCCGCTTTAGGCCAGCACGGCCTTAATATTCAGGAATTCTGCAGCCAGTTCAATGAAAAAACCAGGGAACTTGGTGATACCGTTGTTCCTGTTGTTATCAGCGTTTACGAAGATAAAAGTTTCACTTTCATACTCAAAACTCCTCCTGCCGCAGAAATGATAAAAAAAGCCATTAACCTTAAAAAGGGGAGCGCTGTTCCGCATAAGGATAAGGTCGGCTCGATCAGCAAAGCAAAATTAAGGGAAATAGCTGAAAAGAAGTTACCCGACCTAAACGCCAATGATGTCGAGCATGCTATGAAAATCATAGCCGGCACTGCACGCAGTATGGGCGTAACTGTTGAAGAATAAATTCTAACCTTTAACCTTTGACATTTAACAATTGACTTTTAAGTCAATAGTCAATAGTCAATGGTCATATGTCAAAAGTAATTCAGTGGGAGGCCCTAGTCGAAACCTGCCTGCCGGCAGGCAGGGCCGCCAAAACCACGCAATTAACAAATTTATGAAAAATTATAGCAAACGTTATAAAAAAAGTTATGAAGCCGTTAAGGCAAAACCAACATATAATATAGCTGAAGCGGTAAAGCTTATTAAAGAAACCGGAAATACTAAATTTGATTCGACAGCGGAAATCCATCTGAATTTAAATATTGACCCAAAACAAGCGGATCAGACTGTAAGAAGTACGGTTGCTCTTCCTCATGGTTCAGGTAAAAAGCTGAAAATTGCAGCGATAGTCCCTGACGATAGAGTAAAGTCGGCAAAAGAAGCAGGCGCTGTTGCGGCAGGATTGGAAGATCTTATTGCGGAATTTGAAACAGGAAAGATCAATTATGACATTATAGTCGCTACTCCTGGCGTAATGAAAAATCTCGGGAAAGTTGCCAAAATACTAGGACAAAAAGGGATGATGCCTAATCCAAAGTCTGGCACTGTATCCGAAAATATAGAAAAAGCCATTGAGGAACTTAGTAGGGGGCGTATTGAATTCCGCAATGACAAAGAAGGTAATGTTCACAGTATTTTTGGAAAAGTGTCTTTTAAGGAAGAGGAGCTTGAAAATAATCTGAAAGCCTTTTTGCAGGCCATTAAGGATTCCAAACCTACCGGAGTCAAAGGCACGTTCATAAATTCAATTACAGTTACAACGACAATGGGGCCTGGCATACGCCTGAATATTAATGAAGTGATGGGCTCTTTATCCAAATAGTGGAGCGAATTGTTGGCCGAATAGTGGGTCGAATAGTTGGTCGTATTGTGGCTACAAGTCGATCTACAATAGACCCACAATAGACCCACAATAGACCCACAATTCGAAATATGAAAGTCCGAATCAAAAGAATCGACAAATCTCTTCCGTTGCCTGTATATGAAACAGGTGGCTCTGTTGGTTTTGATTTGCTTTCGCGGATTAAAATGGAGATCCAGCCTGGCCAGATAGCTCTTATCCCTTCAAATGTTATTGTCGAAGTGCCAAACGGGTATTCTCTGATAATTGCCTCCCGCAGTTCAACACCTCGTAAACTTGGACTGACTGAACCTCATGGAATTGGAATAATAGATCAGGATTACTGCGGAAATGATGACGAAATAAAAATCCAGGTCATGAATTTTACAGGCAAACCCGTGACTATTGAAAAAGGTGCTAAGATAGCGCAGGGCCTTTTTATACGAACAGATCGCCTTGAATTTGAAGAGGTCGATGAGATCAAAAAAGAGAGCAGGGGTGGATTTGGAAGTACTGATAAAAAGATCCAGCTTAAGGTGGTGGAGAAGGGGATTAAAGTCTAATTATATGTGGTTAAGTGAGGTTTTTAGTGTATGGAAAAAACTTCTTATATACACGTTTAGTTGTCTGATGTTTTTGATTCTGGTTTATCATCATAAGGTACATTTATAGCATATGGCTCAAAATCTATTGATTCGTTAATGGAAAATTCTTTGCGCAGTCCGTTGATAAACCTTTTTTGGACTTTTTGATAAGCAGCTTTATCTTTGTCCTTGAGGAATTTCTCGAAGGCTTTAATTGTTTCAAGAAAATTTTTATAATTTTTCTTAGAAATTAGGAGTGCAAAAGGATAATAAGCGTCGATAAAATTATCTCGATACTTTTTCTGCTCTTCCTTACCCATATAGTAAGGTTCGTTTAGAAGTAGTCGTAGGCTTTTTATAAGATCAAGACATAATTCAAGATTTTTAGCTTTTTGTTTTCTAGATATTTCTAGATGGTGAGCCATGAAGTATCCGAATATAGCAACAAAAATTGTTAGATATGCGGGTATATGTTCAGGGGTAATATCTAAACTGAGTAGGAGATAGTAAGCTTTGTATAGGAAGAGCAGAAAAAGAAAAGTCCAAAAAAAGGGATGTTTAATAATTGTTAGACTCATCTCCCAAAGACATTTTATGCCCTTCCAAATTTGCGCAAAGAATTTTTTCATAATTTGAATTTAAGAATCAAAAATTTCAGACAACTAGTGCATATACGAAATGTTTACGATCCAATTCAGCATCCGACTTAAAGTATATATTTTATTACCGATTCACAGCTTAAGTTTTGGCGGGAAGAATTCCTTTTTGATAAATAAAATAGCTAAACCTACGACAATGCTTAATACCAATGTGGTAAGAGCGCCGAAAGCGTAACTTCGGGTTGTTTCCACATTCTCATAATCTACATTTGTAAGTACGAATTTAGTATTTGTCTTTGAATTATATTCATCAAGCTGGGTTTGCAAAAACTCCTTAACGTTTTTTAACTGAGCTAATTCAATGGGCTTATTTGTGTAAACTGTGAATATGAAGTTCTGCCTTTCCTGGGAACGCATATTAAAATCTGCATTTTCGGGCAATTCAGCAAATTTGATAAGATTTTCTCTGAAATTCGGGAACTTTGTCCATCCTATCATGGTTTGCCCGAAATAATGAGCCCCTTCATTTAATTTGCTCAGGTCATTTCCGTCAAATTTAATACCTGTGGTCGCATATATCTTCCCCTCAAAATAAGGAGTTGTGTACTTATCTGAAAAAATCAGAAATATAAATTGGCCTATAAGAGCTAATATGAGCAAGAATAATGCAGATTTTTTGAACTTTTTAAACATATTTATTGGATTAAGATGGCATTATAGCGCTTTGCAGCTAAACTGCCAATAGATCCATTTTGATCAAGTTCATACGCTTTCTGATAATTTGCAAGAGCCTGGCCATTATCATTCTGAAGTTCATATAGCTTAGCAAGATTGTAATAAGCTGCTGCCATAGAAGGATCCTGAGATATTGCTTTTTTGAGGTTTTTTTCAGCTTCAACATAATTTTTCGTCCCAATCTGGCTCCAGCCAAGCAGATTATATGACAATGGATTATCAGGAAAATTGATCACAGCCAATTCGCCAAGCTTTAAAGCTTTTTCGGGATCATTTAAGAACTCAAGATATATCCATATAGGCCTTACAAAAGCATTTATATCCTGTTTGTTAACCTGAAGCACTTCCTCATACAATTTAACCGCTTCGTCATATTTCTCTGTCTGAAGATACAAATCGGCAAGTTTCTGCTTTATAACAATACCAGGTTCGAACCCGTTATTCAGGGCATAATTAAGGTAAATTATGGCGTCGTTGTATTTCTGAAGTTCAGAGTACGTTATGCCTAAAAAGTATTGCGTAGCCGGCCATTCGGAATCCAATTCGTACGCGCGCTGAAAGGAAGTAAGCGCAAAAATATAATTATTCAGATTAAGATATGCGTATCCTAAAAGTATCCATGAATCACGCAGGTCAGTTCTTGTCCTTAATATATCTTTCAGCTTGTAAATGGCAAGTTCATATTCTCCGATCTGGTTAAATGAACGCGCTAATAGCTCCGAAAGATACAGTTCTTCAGCGGACTTCGCAAAATCAAATTCCTGATATGCTGAAAGAATTTTTTGGGAATTGTTAAGAGTCGATGCATCAGCGGTTGGGCCATTAATGGCCTGGGTCAAAAGGCTTCTGCCCATGTCATTTTTTCCGAAAGCTATATTAATAAGAGCTTTCAGGTAAACAAGACGAGCATCTGTGATTCCTTCAGATAACATTCCATCAATTGAACTTTCAGCTTCAGTAAATTGGTTTTGCCTTATGGATGTAAGAACGGAATAATATCTTGCATTAAAATCATTTGCGTCGATTTTAAGAATGCTGTTCGCATTATTTTTGGCCTTTGAATAGTCTTTAAGCTCATAATTAGCCTTCATCAGTTTGACCAATGGTTCAATTTTGGAAGGTTCAAGATTCGCAGCTTTTACATACTCATTTGCGGCGTAAGTCAGAAAACCTTTTTCATAATAATAATCGCCCTTTTTCACCCGTTCCTCATAAGTTAAATTCACTTCCTCCTCTGGTTGCTGTTTTTCGGTGATTCTGGGTATTTTAGGTTTGGCCTGTATATTAATATTGTCATTGTTACCGAAGCCAAAGACGGACAATATGTTTTTTATGCCCAATGGGTTATCAGAAAGGCTTAATTTTATGATCTGGTCCCCCATGGCGATAACAAACGCCAGCACTACTGCTAATATTATTGCTGTTACTTTTTTCATTTGGATAAATTAAGGGAGCGGAAAAAATTTTAACAAATACTCTGTATTAAGTAAACCTAATTCCTAATTTCTAATGCCTAATTCCTAATTATTCAGAAATACATCAATAAAAATTAAAGTTGCGGATAATTTTATTAGGTATTAGGCAATTAGGTATTAGGAATTAGAAAGTATTTTAGAATTGTTAAAGACTCTTTCAGCGCATATTGCGATCGCAAGCGCGTCTGCGGCATCATCAGGTTTAGGATGGCGTTTTAACTTAAGAAAACGTTTGACCATTTCCTGAACTTGCCATTTTTGGGCGTTACCGTCGCCGGAGATATTCTTTTTTACTTCAAGAGGCGTAAAATTAATCAATGGAATACGTAAGCTGAATAAACATTCTAAAATTACACCCCTGGCGTGTGCGACTTTTATGGCATTTGTCACATTCTTAGCGAAAAAAAGCTCTTCCACTCCAACAGCATCAGGCTTAAAAGTATTCAGGAGAAATAAAAAATCATTTTTAATAGCATTCAGCCGTTCCGGCAAGGAGATATCGGGCTTGGTTTTGATCACACCGGAATCAACATAAAAAAGATTTCCGCTTTCGCTTTTAATAACCCCAAAACCAACTGTCGCGAGCCCTGGATCTATTCCTAAAATTATTGGCATAATTGCTGTGTAATTTGTAATTAGTAATTTGTAATTTGCTGAATAACAGATCGTCAGTATAAAATTACAAATTACAATTTACAAATTACAAAAAAAAATTCATTCCAAAAGGTCTATCGCCGACTTCAGCGCGACCATATTATAGGCATAATTCATGCGAGTCGCGCCCAAAATTCCCATGACACCGCCAAATCCTCTGTAATTGTATCTCTGGACAAGAATGCTGCAGCTTTTGATTTCAGGGATTAGATTTTCTTCTCCGATATAAAAAGCAGGCTCATTAGATATTTTGAGTTGGGATAATATATCGGCAAATTTTGTTTCAAGCACTTCAATAACCTGTGTTGCGCTTGAAGGATTATCTCTGAATTCCGGTTGCCTTAAGACATTGCTTACCCCCATATAAAAAATATGTTTATTGTCCGGCAACGTGGCAAAACTTACATTATTTGTCACTGTAGCCAGAATCGCCACCATTTCATAAAGTTTTTCCTTCGCTCTATTCAGATTATGCTGCCTCCTTAACATTTCAATATCATTTTTTGCCTTATTAAGAAGCTGTATGTTGAATTTCAACTGATCCACAAAAAGCCTGTAAGCTAAGCTGGTCGGTATGCGCCCCGCGGACGTGTGTGGCTGAATTATATAACCTTCTTCCTCTAAAACAGCCATCTCGTTCCGTATCGTAGCAGGGGATACATTGAGGTCATATTCTTCATATATCAGCTTTGAGCCTATTGGAGTGGCTGTTTCGATGAATTTTTCAACAATCGCCTCTAGAATTTTGCGTTTTCGTAAATCCATTAGCAGTTTGATTGATTAAGTGCTAATACATTTTTACACGATACTCTAACGTTGTCAATTAGGGCTATAACATTAAATTTGAATTTCGATTTTCGGGTTTCGATTTTTATACAATTCCATGGCATTTCTTATATTTTTTCCCTGAGCCACATGGGCATGGGTCATTGCGTCCTGCTTTTGGGGTGGCAGGTTGATTTGGGGAACGCGTCATGATTTTTTGCACAACGCGCGATTCAGGGGAAATGGAAGATCTGCCATGTGGATTTATCAGATTTCCTTCAATATTCTCTTCATTCGTTTTTAGCTTGGATGGATCGATGATTGGCTTAGCAATGATTTGTGCTTGTGGTTCAATGTTTATCTGAATTTTGAATAAAGTATTTATGACGTTATGCTGTATTGTTATTAATAACTTTTTAAACATCATAAAAGCGTCCTGTTTATACTCGACCAAAGGATCGCGCTGTGCGTAACCTCTGAGAGAAACTGAATCGCGAAGGTTCGACATCTCATCAATATGTTCCATCCATAGGGAATCCACAACACGAAGAAGAATACTTTTCTCAACCATTCTTAAAATATCAGGCTTAGGAAGGGATTCTTCCTTAAGGCGGTGTTCAGTGTAAAATACATTAGTTATAAATTCAGTAATATCCTCAGGCCTGTCGAGCTTTTCAAAATCCTGCACATCCACGCTTTTTGTTTTATGCGGGAGTAAAGCATTGACCTCTTTAGCAATACCTTCAAGGTCCCAGTCGGTTCGGCTTTCGCTTAAGGTGCGGCTCAAAACAATATTCTCGGATTCTTTTTTAATTAATTCCAAAATGTCACTTTTAAGGTTATCGCTTTTTAGTATTTTAAGGCGTCGTGCGTAGATTATTTCACGATGTCTATTCATCACATCATCATATTCAAGCAGATGTTTCCTGATGTCGAAATTATGGCCTTCTACGCGTTTTTGAGCGGATTCGATGCTTCTTGAGATAAGGCCGTTTTCAATAGGCATATCTTCGGGAAGGCCTAACCTCTCCATCATATTTTTGATTTTATCGGCACCGAAAAGACGCATTAGGTCGTCTTCCATCGAAACATAAAATCGGCTTCCCCCGGGATCGCCCTGGCGGCCAGACCTTCCGCGAAGCTGATTATCGATTCTTCGCGAATCATGCCTTTCCGTTCCTATAATCACTAAACCGCCTAATTCTATGACTCCTTCTCCTAACTTAATATCCGTTCCGCGCCCAGCCATGTTTGTTGCTATGGTAATAGCGCCCCTTTGGCCAGCTCTTGCAACTATTTCTGCCTCTCTTTCGTGGTTTTTCGCGTTAAGGACCTCATGCGGGACTCCGGTCATTTTGAGTAATTTTGAAAGGATCTCTGATTTTTCAACAGAAATCGTGCCCACTAAGACAGGCTGGCCCTTTTGGTAATATTCCTGGATAGCTTTTACAACGCTGATAAACTTCCCTTTCTGAGTTTTATATATGACATCGGAATTATCCCGCCTTATGATATCCTTATTAGTAGGGATGACAATAACTTCTAAATTGTAAATCTTATAAAATTCTTCTTCCTCAGTTTTAGCGGTTCCTGTCATGCCGGATAATTTATTATACAGCCTGAAATAATTCTGGAATGTGACAGTAGCTAAAGTTTTGCTCTCCTGTTTAACTTCAACATTTTCTTTCGCTTCAATTGCCTGATGCAAGCCATCGCTATATCGTCTTCCGGGCATAAGGCGACCGGTAAATTCATCCACAATTATGATTTCATCATCCTTAACTAAATAATCGATGTCATTTTTAAATATTGCGTGTGCCTTTAGGGCTTGCTCAATATGATGGACTTCAAGAAAACCCGCATCTGTGTAAATATTCTCGACACCTAGTAATTTTTCCATTGTTGCAATGCCTTCTTCGGTTAAAGTCGCAGTACGATGCTTTTCATCAATAATATAATGTTCAGTCGGAACAAGCTGATTGATAAGCTGAGAATACTGCACGTATTTTTTAGTCGACTCTTCTGCAGGGGATGAGATTATAAGAGGTGTCCTGGCTTCATCAACTAAAATGGAGTCGACCTCATCAACTATTGCGAAATTAAGTTCGCGCTGAACGCGCTGATCAAGATTGCCAACCATGTTATCTCTCAGATAATCAAAACCGAATTCATTATTCGTGCCATAGGTGATATCGGCATTGTAAGCTTCTTTTCTTTCTTCCTGGGATATGCCGTGCACGATAGTGCCGACGGTTAATCCGAGATATTTGTAAATAACGCCCATCCATATCGAATCGCGCTTGGCAAGATAGTCATTTACTGTAACAACGTGCACTCCTTTCCCGGAAAGGGCATTCAGATAAACAGGCAGAGCGGCAACAAGTGTTTTTCCTTCACCTGTTTTCATTTCAGCGATCTTTCCCTTATGCAGAACGACGCCGCCCACAAGCTGGCAATCGTAAGGCACCATAACCCATTTTTCTTCATCTTTACCTAACGAATACTTTGTTCCAACAAGCCTTCTGCAGGCGTTTTTAACAGTTGCAAAAGCTTCTACAAGAAGGTCATCCACAGTCTCACCGTTCTTAATCCGTTCTTTGAACCTTTCGGTATTTTTCTTGAGTTCATCATCGCTTAAGCTCTTGTATTCTTCATCTTTCCTATTTATCTGTTCGACCAAAGGCTGGATTTTTTTTATCTGCTTTTCATTAAAATCCCCAAAGATAGTGTTAATGATTTTAATCAGCATAATTTTTCGGTAATAATCGTATTAAAATTTGTAAACATGCCCGCCTCAGGCGAATCAGGTTTAAGATATTCAGGTATTTCAGCCTATGTACATAAATACCAGAAAGTATAAACTGATTATAGTTATACTGCGGTTAATTGACAAATGAAACTCATTTTTGTAAAATTTCAGAGCAAACAAAAATCCGGTTAGAATTTTGAGGGCTAAATGCCGACTTTTAAATAAACAGAGTCTTATGGCTTATCGTTTAATTGTATAATCTATAATCAAATGTATTACAGAAATCCAAAAAAGAAGCATCTGTATAATTACATATTGCCTTTTTTGATAATCGCAGTGATTTTTGGCGCCATTTTCTATGGATGGCATGCTTTGAACAATGTTTTTATAGATACGAGTCGGAATACTTTAAACGAAAAAGTGTTCCTTAATATTGAAAGTGGCAGCGCAAAGGCGATGACCGTTGGTAAAAGCGAATGGCAGAATGCACCTGACAAGATATACCTATATAGAGGCGAAAAGCTTAAAACCGCAACGGATGGCCGCGTGACTTTGACCTTTTTTGAACAAAGTATAATGCGTCTGGATACTGATACTGAAGTTGGTTTTACATCGCTGAAAAAGAAAAATGATACTTATAACATCGATGTGCAACTTTCTAAGGGAAACGCGTGGTCAAAGGTTGAACGCATAAATAATCCAAGTTCAACATTCGAGCTGACAACAGATTTAATCATTCTAAATGCACGCGGAGCGGTATTTTCTGTCACTTACCCCGGAACGGTTTATGTGATGGATGGTAATGTTCAGATAGAAGTCAAATATAACGATAATGTCATTAAAACGTATAATGTAGGGATAGGCCAGCAATTTATAATAGACGAAACCATGGTGCAATCGTTACAAAGAGGCGATTCTGTTGAAGCTATTTTTGCCTTAAGCGATACATATAAAAAGACGAATTGGTATAGATGGAATATGAAAAAGGACGGCGCAATAAATGCTTTTGAGGAGTCTGATTCTGAAAATACTGAAACCGTAACATCAGAAGGCTCAACGACTGATACGTCAACTGAGACTATTTCAACAACCACAGCCGAGACATTAACGTCTAATCTGTCATCACTTAATGAAGATATAACTGATAGCAATAAGGTTGTTTATGTCACAAATCCTTCAAAAAATTTCGAAACAAACAAATCCTCTATAAGTATTGCGGGTAATTATGATACTGAAAAAATCAGCGCAATTTATGTTAATGGCGTAAAGGCAAATTTAAGTAACGGTAAATGGAGCGTATCTTCAGTTAAACTTTTAGAGGGGGAAAATAAAATTAAGATCGAGGCTCAGGATTTAAACGGAGTTAAGGAAACGTTAAGCCCGCTGGTGATTATTTACGACAAAACCCCTCCTGCAAAACCTGTGATAACCGAACCTGCGGCAAAACAGGGAGAAGTTATAAGCATTGATGATGTTGAACAGCTTATCGAAGGAACGGTCAGTAAAGATGCCCAGGCGGTTATTGTGAATGATTACAGACTTAGCAAATATGTACCTGGAAGCCAAAAATTTACCTATTACGCAAAAGTGCAATATGGCAATCTTCAGGAAGGGGAAAATGAATTTAAGGTATACGCGGAAGACAAAGCGGGTAATTTAAGCGATCCTGCTATAATCACATTGAAATTGGATAAAGAAGTGATCGACAAGGCAAAGAGCGAAGAAACCACTTCCGGTACTTCGGAAACCAGTAGTACTACTTCAAATTTACCTCAGGCAAGCTCAGGCGGAGGCGTTAAAATCACCTCTCCTAATGACGGTAAAAGTTTTACAACAACTGAAACTGAATTCGAGATAACCGGAATAGTGCCGGAAGGCACGTCTAAAGTCGTGGTGAATGATTATCCTTTATCACTGTTTCAGGCAGGGGATACTACGTTTAAATACAGGGCTTACACGAGTATCGGCAACCTTAAAATCGGCGAAAAAAATGTTTATACAGTTATTGCTTATGATGAAAATGATAAGAAGCTCGGGGAAGTCAGTATTACTATTGATGTGCAAAGCGGAGTCAGCGCCGCTCCTGTTATAACGATACCAAATAGCACTGGTTCATATGCAACAACTTTGGACACGATTGTAATAGGAGGCATTGTAGGTAAATGGGTAACGCATATGTACGTAAATGATAAAGAGATCAAAAATTATATCCCGGGCAGCGAAAAATGGAGCGCTACCGTAAACCTTGTTTCAGGCGAAAACACTTTTGTTGTAAATGCTGAAAAAGACGGTGAATCCATCGGAAAAGCGACTATTAAGATTACTTATCAACAATAATCATCTTATATCTCAGATCTCAGATCTCATATCCGATATTTCTCAAGTATGACAAAATAAATCTCAGATATGAGATATTGGATACGAGATTAAAGATATTTCGCTTTATTCTCATTATGCTCATCAAGGGTTTTTGCATAATGCACAAGACCGTCTGAATCATGGAGATAATAGAAGTAATCGGTTTTTTTCGGGTAAATGGCTGCGTGTATGCTGGTGATGCTGGGGCTGCAAATAGGAGTGGGAGGGAGTCCGCGGTATTTGCGCGTATTATAGGGGCTGTCTACTTGCAGGTCGTTGTAAGTCAAACCGCCTTTAGTGCGCCCTAAAGCGTAAAGTATAGTCGCATCAGCCCCAAGTCCAACGTCATTATCAAATCTATCCCATAGTATTCCTGCTACAGTTGGCCTTTCATTCGAGTCCCTCTCTTCTTTTTCCACTATAGAAGCCATTATCATAATCTGTTCAAAGCTATGCTTACTGGTATTTATAGCATTCCAGTCATCATCAGTAAGTTTGTTTTTGAGTATCTGAATCATTCTTTGTATAAATCCTTTATCACTATACGTGCCAGGATTTACGAAATACGTATCAGGGTACAGATATCCCTCAAGATAATCTTTTGGAAGAAAATTAAAATCAAATTTGCATGTATTTGCGCAATTTATAAAATCTACGGCTTTTGTCAGCCCTATTTCTTCCAGATAATCCGCAATTTGTTTAATGTTCCATCCTTCAATAATAGTCGTTGCTATTTCTGAACTTTTACCGCTTACCAAAGCCTCCGCGATCTGCTTCATATTAAAATTTTCCTGCAACACCATTCTGCCCGCTTTTATTTTATCCGCCATATCATTTTGTTTCAGATAAAGCTTAAAAATAAACGGGCTTTTGATTAACTCTTTTTCGTATAAAATCTGGGCTACCGTATCTGCGGAACTTCCGTTTTCAATATTAACAATTACCCGATTATCAGACTCAGGATTAAGAGAAAAATTTAAAGCCCCGGTATAAAACTGGTAAAACCAGATAATTCCGAAAGCCAGCAAGCCGAGAGTAATGATTAAAGAGAATTTTTTCATAAAATTTCAAATCGTTGGGCCTAGCTTCGCTTTGTTGGGCAAGTTGTTGGGCTTATAGTCGTAAAAAAATCACAATTTGTCCAACAATAGGCCCCACTATTGGCCCCACAATAGGTATCATTGCCCAAACATTCCGCCAACTCCGCCCATTACTTCCTTCATTTTTTCAGCGCCAATAAGCTGGGATTTTTTAATGGCTTTATTTGCCGCGTCGACGAAGGCTTTGCTGATTTTACCTTTATCAAGAGGTGTATTTTCGCCTATTTTAACATCGATAAAATGCTGTTCGCCGTCGACTACAATTGTCACGCCATCAGTTTCAGCTTCTATATGTATGTTTTTTAATTCACCCTTGATCTGTTTTGCCTGTTTTTGAAGTTTATAAAGGTCTTTTGCCTTATCCATGAATCCCATAGTATTTATTTTAAATATTAAACTGTACCGCAATATATCATATCCTGTTTAAATAGAAAATTATTATTATGGGAAAATTATATGGTGATGTAAAATATTGTAAATTACCTAGTCATTTAATTTATTTAAATTATGAAAAAAAATATAAAAATTGCTTTTGTACTGGGTTCAGCCGTTATAATTGTTGGTTTAGCCATATTGGTAAAACAATCTGAGTTATTTCAAGCTCAGCTATTATCTCCCAAAGCTCCATCGTTAAAACAAACAATAAGTAATGAATCCCTAATACAACAAGTAAAAAATACAGTAATTAAATCAATTGATGATTCTGTTGCCAGAAATGATTTAGCTTGGTTTCTAAGTCACTCGCCAAGCGCATGGATTCAAAAAATTCCTTTATATAAATCAGACGTATTAAATTTCGTTATAGTGACACCAGGGATGTTATTACAACCCAGCCCCCTAAAAATTTCTTTTGATTTTCTGCCCAATTATAGAAATCACATCCAATCCGTGGTTTTTACAATAAATGACATTAATGCCAATACAAATTTTACTTACACAGCAACTCAACTTGAAGATACCCAAATCACGATTGTAATTCCTGCAGATAAAACCGGACAATTCGGTACCGCAAACTGTATAGGTAACATTAATGTAACCCTTAAAGACGGGCAAACAAAACTGATTCCCCTGAGCTATACGGAAAATATATGTTTCAATGTTATAAAACTACGTGAACCATTTGCAAATTATACAGTTTTTTCTTCCACTAAGCTCTTTTTAATCATTCCTAAAATTTTTGAACAATACGGCAGCAGATATATTAATGTGGCAAACAATTGCTCAGATAAAGTTGGCCAGTTATTTGACCAGCTTTCATCAAGCCCTTTAAAAAGTATAGTTGTCGTAGAAAATGTTGATTCATATTTTGACCTCGCTGGTTTTGGTAATATTCTTATGGGTAAAAGTAATATTGAGTCAGTAGCTAATATGACCACCTGTAATGACGTAGTAATTCCTCATGAGCTGGCTCATGTTCTGGTAGTAAATACCCCTTTGCCTGCCTGGGCAAATGAAGGACTGGCTACTTACAGCCAGCTTACTATAAGAAATGAACAGTCGATTGTATGCGGAAGTAATTCCTATACTATTGATAACGGTCAGCCTACTCCTTATGCAAATTTACAGCAATTTGGCAGTGGTCCAATGGATTACAATACCCCATATTGTTTTTGGAAACTTATAGAAAAAAATTATGGAGCCCAAACTATTAAAGCTATCGTGCAAAAACTCATAGAAGCCCGGGCAGCAGGGAAAATCGCTCCCGGATGTAATCCGGATTGGTCCACATTCCTGAAAGAAGCAGTTTTACCGTTTACCAGCGCACAGTTTATTCAAACGGTAAAAGATACATTTGGTCTTGTAAATGAAACTACCGTAAACAGATGTTAAGTTTTTATTATCGTTAAATTATCATATAAACCATTTAATTATGAAAAAAATAAATTTACTTCAAATAGTCTTAATTACTTTTTTTGTCTTCCTGATCGGTAATATTGTGAATGCCGCTTCCTTTAACGATGTTCCTGCAAGCCACATTAACAGCGATGCCATTGAATATGTAAAAACTAATGGTATTGTCGAAGGTTATCCTAACGGTGACTTTAAGCCGGACAGCACCATCAATCGCGCTGAGTTCACAAAAATAATTGTCGGAGCAAAATTCGATAGCGCGACTATAGATAGCTGTATTTCTAAAAATATCCAGCAATCATGGACTTACGTTTTTTTCCCTGATGTCCCAAAAGATGCCTGGTTTGCCAAGTATATCTGTGTAGCCAAAATAAATAATATTGTCGCTGGTTATCCTGATGGCAATTTTAAGCCGGCAAACGACATAAATTTCGCCGAGGCTTCAAAGATCATTGTTAATACATTCGGCTATACAGTCGGAACTGATTCAGTCTGGTACAAACCGTTTGTGGATAAGCTAGGCGAATCTAAAGCTATTCCAACGACTATTACAGATTTCAACAAAAATATCACCCGCGGCGAGATGGCGGAGATAATATACAGACTTAAGGCAAATGTTACGACAAAAGAGTCGCTTACTTATCAAACGATCCAAAATCCAACATTAAGCTGGAAGATGTTTAATTACATTAATTCAGAATACCAATATCAAGTTGAAGCCAAATATCCTTCTGACTGGAAACTGGAAAATAATGGTGCTACAAGCGAAACACCCTTAACAAATCCACCAACTTACTTTGTGATTTTCGATTTTACCCCCCCGACCTCTCTAAATGCCAGAGAGCCTCATATCGAAATTGGCATCTCAAAAGACACCGGAGACCTGAGCGATCTTAGTTTGGCAATTAAAAGTAAGGAGAATGTCCAAATTAATAATGAAACATATGAGCTTTGGCATACCAATGCGGATAACGGAACTGACGTCGTATATATATTCAAAAATGGCAATAGATACGAAATTAAAGCGGTTGGTCTGATGGATAATCCTCAAATAACTCCTGTTTTCAGACAAATGTTCAATGTGCTAAAAGTTGGATTTGTCGATAATACTGTAAATTGGAAAACCTACCAAAGCGATAAATTCAAATTTCAGGTTAAGACCCCGGCTGATTGGCAGGTAAATAATGAGAAACCTGATTATTTCAGCTTCTCTTCGGAAGACGGCGCGAATGGTGTGGCTTGCGGAATATTCAAGGAATCAGTAGCAGAACCGACTCTGACAGCCTGGTATACAGCCTACTATAATGCTGAAAAAACTGCAGCTGGAGATGGACCGTTTACATTGCCTGCCCCTGAAAAATTTACCTCAAATACAGTCAACGGAATCACAGCAATAGAGGCCAATTCGGTTTTTGCATTCGACAGGTCTATTACAGAGATTTATATGTTACAAAACGGTAACGTTTTCACATGCATGTATCCTGATAATGACCCAAATGACAGCAATTTCGCAGATCATTTTGAACTCTACAAAAAAGTGACCGCTTCCTTTAAATTCACTAAATAGAGAGCTGTATCATCAGCAACAGGCTAAGTGACCTATCGGGATGAAACATATATGTATGAGCCTGATGCATCTATCGGAAATGTTTTTTGGATTTGTTTGAATTAAAATAAGTCAACGTAACTATTGCAATTTCAAGAATATAGGCTAAAATACCAAAGCTTTATAAATAATTTAAAGGAGGTAACTAATACATGATTTACGCAACAAAAAAACAAGGAGAGTCTAATGAACGGTTAATGAACCGCTTTAAACAGGTTGTTCAAAGAAGCAGGGTCCTTGTAAAGGCCAAACAGGAACACTACCATTCAAGAAAACCTACTAAAAAATTCGTAAGAGCGGCCGCTATAATGCGCTCTCAACACCGCACTCAGAAAGCTCGCCAACAGTTTTATAGTTAAAAACCTTTTGTAGCTATACTTGATGATTTATTATCCGGTGTATATTGGATTCCAGTGTAACTATTGACATTTGACATGTGACATTTGACAGTCAAAGGTCAATGGTCAATTGTCAAATGTTATTTCATTTCCTTAAATTGTCATGAAAATTCCCATAGTTACAATAATCGGCAAACCGAATGTGGGAAAATCCATGTTTTTTAACAGGATGGTCGGATCGCGTTTAGCTATAACGAATGAAGAGGCGGGCACCACGAGAGATAGGATTTTTTATAAGATAAAACATCCTGTCATTGATTTTTATTTAGTGGATACTGGCGGTATCCGATTCGGGTCTTCTTCTGATTCCGATTTGGAAGATAATATTCAAAAACAAAGCCGTATCGCGATAGATGAATCGGATCTGATACTTTTTATTGTAAACACCAAAGAGGAATTTACATCAGATGATCTTAAAACGGCTGAAATATTAAGAAAGGTCTCTGACAAAAAACCCGTTATTCTGGTTGCGAATAAATGCGACAAGCCAGTAACAGAAGTTCAATTGGCCAATATGTATCAGTTAGGTTTAGAAAGCCCTATTCCGATTTCCGCATTACATAACACAGGGATTAAACAGGTAATTCAGCAAATAGTGAAGTTTCTTAAGGCAAGGAGTTTTCTTACAAAAGATAGCAATGAGTATAAAGCAACCCTTAAGTTTGACGAAAGCCATTTAAACATAGCACTTGTCGGCAAAACCAATGTGGGGAAGTCCTCTGTCATCAACGCGCTTTTAAACCAGGAGAAATTAATCGTGTCGGAAGTCCCGGGAACAACCAGAGATAGCATAGATACGCTAATAACGCATAACGGAAAGCCATTTAATTTTATCGATACGGCTGGTATGAGGCGTAAAGGCAAAATCGGTAGCGGAATTGAGCATTTCAGCGTTTTAAGGACTTTGTCATCGATCGAGCGTTGCGAGATCGCATTATTGGTAGTCGATTCAAGCGTTCCCATAACCCATCAGGACCAGGAGATAGCAAGTACGATTATCAAATCAGGAAAGGGCCTGATTATTCTGGCTAACAAATGGGATATCAAAAAAGATGATGACAAGACTGAAGAGGAAAGGAAAAATTCTTACATCAGGCATCTGCAATATAGATTCCCGTTTCTTTCATGGGCACCGGTTATCTTAACATCGGCTAAAACCAAAAAAAATCTGACTAATGTATTTGAACAGATCGAACTCATTGCAAGCGAGCGCCAGAAAAGGGTGCCAACGTCAAAACTTAACAGTTTTATTGAAATTATAAGAGAAAAACATAAACCGACTGGCACAAAAAAAATAAATCCAAAGTTATTTTACGTAACACAGGTAGATATAAAACCGCCGCATTTTGTATTTTTTGTTAATAAAAAAAAGTATTTCCATTTTTCGTACTTAAGATATCTGGAAAACCGGCTAAGGGAACAATTTGGATTTACAGGCACACCGATAACTTTGGAATACCGCGAAAAAGAAAGCCGCTATTCTAAATGAGCTACAAGCTCATAGCTAACAGCTCATAGCTCACAGCTTAGAGTTTAATTGGTCATTGCGCCAGGCTTTTAATATATTTCTCAAACTCATCAGCGCCGTTCCACTGTACTAATGTTCCGTTAACGTAAATCGATGGTGTGTAACCAAGATCGCGCCGGGTGCCTTCGTTTATGTCAGAATTTATTCTGGCTTTCTTTTGCCCGCTATCAAGGCATGCATTAAAAGTTTCCATATCTAATCCTAAGTTCGACGCAAAGGATTTCAGGTTATCTTCCGTTAGGTTGTCCTGATTTTTGAATGCGATATTCATAAATTCCCAGAATTTATCCTGATCATTCGCGCATTCCGCAGCCTCAGCAGCCTTGAAAGCGTATTGATGATAAGTTAATGGAAAATGATAAAACTCGAGTCTCGCGATTTCGGAATTGTTTTCAGCAATTTTTTCAAGCTGGGGGCTGATTTCAGCGCACGCGGGGCACTGGAAGTCTGAAAATTCTTCGATTAAGACTTTCGCGTTAGGGTTTCCTATGCTTGCGCGATTGCCCGTATCAGGCGGAGGCGTAGAACAGGCTGTAAACATTAAAAAACCAGTGATGATCAATGATATTTGTAATAATTTCTTCATAAATTTATTATTTATCAGTATTTAAAGGCAACTAATTACAGATAGCAATGTACCAAAAAATTAATATTTCAACAAACTTAATTGTCAATCCGTATTGGATTTGTTAATCTTATGTTCCACGCATTATAATGTTTTTGAAATTGAAAATCAGTAGTCTCAGTAGTCAATGGTTAATTGTTAACAGTTAAAAGTTATAAATATGTCTCTTTATTTAAAATACCGTCCGCAGAATTTTAGAACCGTTGTGGATCAGGATCATATAGTAACGACGCTCAAAAATGCCTTTAAGCATGGTTCGCTTACGCACGCGTACTTGTTTTGCGGCCCAAGAGGCACTGGTAAGACCTCGCTGGCCAGGATTGTGGCTAAAAGCATCAATTGTTCAAACCCGGAAGAAGGTTATGAGCCATGCGACAAATGCGAAAATTGCGAAGCGATCATGAAAGGACGCATGGTTGATCTGATAGAAATCGACGCAGCAAGCAACAGAGGAATAGATGAGATAAGGGAACTTCGTGAAAAAATACTTTTCGCACCGACTCACGGAAAAGCAAAAGTGTATATCATTGATGAGGTCCACATGCTTACAAAAGAAGCGTTTAACGCGCTTCTTAAAACTCTTGAGGAACCTCCAAGCCATGCCTATTTCATTTTGGCTACTACAGAGGTTCATAAAATTCCTGAAACAATAATTTCAAGATGCCAGCAGTTTAATTTCAGGAGGATCACGTCAGAAGCAATAGTCAAACGCCTTGAAGAGATTGCTAAGGAGGAAAATATTGCAGCGGAACCCGATGCTCTTGAGCTTATTGCGAAAATGTCCGGAGGCGGCCTAAGGGACGCTATTGGCCTTTTTGAACAGATGAACATAAACGGCGCGGTTATTTACCAGGAAATCATTAATAATCTCGGGATAACAGGCCATATGCTTATCGAATCCTTTTTCGAGGCTTTAATAAATAAAAAAAGCCTTAAAGCTATAGAGATCATTAACCAGGTGAATGGGCAGGGCCAAAATCTTAATCAGTTCTGCAGTGAGCTTATCGCGTTTTTCCGCGAACAGATGCTGCTTGGTGTGAATGAGAAAAAAGACATAGGAAATATAATAAATTTTATAGATATATTTTCAGAAGCCAAGCAGCAGATCAATCAGGCGCTTATACCTCAGTTGCCGCTTGAGATAGCTGTTCTTAAAGCGTGTGGTTATTCGTCCGACTTAACATATAGTCAGGCGTATTCTGCCCGTGAGGAAAAAGTTACTATAGAAAAGAACGTAAATACTGATCACGGCGCAAAACCTGAGATCGATCATAGCGAGGCGCCAAATCCATATGTCGTTTCATTGAATGAGATAAAGCAAAATTGGCAAAGGGTTATAGATCACATTGAAACTCCTTTTATCCGCATGTCTTTTATGGACAGCGATCCTGTTAAATTTGAAAAGGGGAATCTCCATCTTGTTTTTAAGTCAAATACACTTATGGAAAAGGTGGCCAATACAAAAAATCAGATAGAAATAATAAAAGCTTTTGAAACAGTATTAAGGACTAAGATCAATCTTAAACTTGAGTTAAAAAAAATAAATCTTAAACCCGTTTCCCAATCAAAGGAAGATGCTCATTCACCTTCCATTATTGATATGGCTAAAGAGGTATTTGGATCATAAATTTTTTTTAATGTAAACAAAAACAAGGAACTATGAACGATAAAGTTAAAATACGTGAAAAATTGCTGAAGATGAGGAAGAAAATTTCAGCAGATTTGAGGGCTGCAAAAAGCGAAAAAATAATAAATAAACTGGAGGATCTCAGTGAATTTACTAACTCGAATCATATTCTGCTTTACTACTCGCATGATGGGGAGGTCAATACATTAGGGCTGATTGAAAAATATTTAGATTCAAAACATCTTTATCTTCCTGTAATAAGAGGTAAAAGCCATTTTCAGGCTGTTCCTATAAAAAGGCCATTAAACCTAAAATCCGGATTTGAAGGTGTCCCCGAGCCTGTTGGTATTGAACCAAGTAGTGTTTACGATGATAAGATAGAACTTGTTATAACGCCCGGGGTAGCTTTTGACAAAAAGGGGAACCGCATAGGGATGGGCAAAGGTTATTATGACCGTTATTTCGAACAGAATTCGGAGACATTTAAAATAGCTCTTGCTTATGAGGAACAGGTTCTGGATTTAGTGCCAAAAGAAATGTATGATAAATCCGTGGATCTGATCATTACGGATGAGAATATTTATAAATGCAATCCTAATTTATTTAAAACTCTAAGTTCCAAACTCTAAGTTCTAATTAATAATATTAATCCGTATAAATTTAGAGTTTAGAAATTAGATTTTAGAGTTTATTTTTATCTACTAAAAGATGTGTCTATGTATGAACATATAAAAAAAGAAGATTTTGAGCTTTATAAAAGCATTTCTGATGAGGAAAGGCGTCAGAGTGAGGGGGTTGAACTTATACCTTCAGAAAATTACGTATCCGAAGCCGTTCTTGAAGCCTGCGGTTCAATTCTGACAAATAAATATTCCGAAGGATATCCCGGAAAAAGGTATTATGGAGGCCAGGAGAATATAGATAAGATAGAAAATCTTGCTATAGAGAGGGCAAAAAAACTATTTGGCGCGGAACATGTTAATGTCCAGCCTTATTCAGGATCTCCTGCAAATACTGCGATTTATTTTGCGCTTTTAAAATTCGGCGACACCGTGATGGGCCTTAAACTGGATCATGGCGGGCATATAACTCATGGACTACCGATAGCCTTCTCAGGAAAAGCGTATAATTTTGTCCAGTACGGGGTGAATAAATTAACTGGAAGGATCGATATGGAAGAAGTCCGAAAACTTGCGCATCAGCACAAACCAAAGATGATAGTCGCGGGATTTACAGCCTACCCAAGGGATATAGAATGGAAGAAATTTAAGGAAATTGCGGATGAAGTCGGAGCCATAACTATGGCTGATATATCTCATACTGCCGGCCTTGTTGCAGGAGGCGTACTTGATTCTCCGGTTCCATATTTTGATGTAGTAATGACGACAACTCATAAAACACTGCGTGGACCAAGAGGTGCCATAATAATGTGTAAAGAAAAATTTGCCAAAGATATCGATAGGGCAGTTTTTCCGGGATTGCAGGGCGGCCCTCATGAACATACCATAGCGGGAAAGGCGGTTGCGTTCCTCGAGGCCCTTCAGCCAGAATTTAAGGAGTATGCCATGCAGATAAAGAAAAACGCTTATCATCTTGCTGAAGATTTAAAAAAGAGGAACTTTAAATTAGTTTCTGATGGCACTGACACTCATTTAATATTGGTGGATCTGACTAATAAAGGCGTATCGGGCAAAGACGCTCAGAATGCGTTAGACAGGGTGGGCATTACTCTTAATAAAAATACAGTACCTGATGATCCGAGATCTCCGTTTGACCCTTCAGGTATTAGATTGGGCACACCAGCCGTCACCACGCGCGGTATGAAGGAACCAGAAATGGAAAAAATTGGTGAATGGATCGACCGCGTTATAACGTATATTAACGATGAAAAAGTTTTGCTGAAGACAAAAGAAGAGATAAGGGAAATGTGTGTAAAATTCCCTGTACCTGGAATAAAAATATGATATTAAATGAAATACTGATTTAAAATTTCTCCGGAGAAATTTTATACCTGCCGGATATTTATATAATAACTTTAAGATCAATGATAAGAACCGCTAAAAAAATTATTATCTTTGTTTTAATAGGCATATCACTGTTCACTAATAGTGTTTTCGCCTATGACGACGTAAGCCAATCATCTCCGTATTTTTATGCCATTGAGTACCTACGGAAAAACGACGTCTTTCCGAATACTAAATTATTCAAACCGGAAATTTATGTATCCAGGGCTGAATTCATCAAATATCTTGTTCTTTTAAACAGCCCTAAATTTAAGGTGAAAAAAAATGTCACACTTCCATTTGAAGATACACAGAACACAGCCTGGTACGCGCCGTATTTTGATGAAGCTATTAAACTTGGCATATTGAACAAAAATGAAAAAAATGCGTATCCGAATAAAAAAATAAATGTCGCTGAGGCCACTCAGCTTATCTTTAATTCTAAAAGCATCCCTATACCCCGCAAATTTGTCGGCACAATTCCTTATAAGGATGTGAATAACAACAAAAATCTTCAGGCTTTGATGATGCGGGCTGTTGAATTAGGGGTGGTAAAACCTGAAAAACCAGATTTCCTGGGCATGTACTCTAAAGTGTCGAGAGCAAAAGCTGCATACATGATCTATAAGATGGATCTTGTTGATTTACGTGATCCTGACTTTTTAGCGCTTCAGCAAGTTTACGATCCAGCTTTGAAAAAAATTATCGATTCATGGAATATCATCAATTCTGACTATGTCGATAAAGACAATATTAATTCCACGCAAATGTCAGGCAATGCCATAAAAGCTATGGTTGACACACTGAAAGACCCATATTCGGTATATATGGATCAGGAAGCAAATACGGCTTTTAATGATGAATTGGATGGTCAATTTGAGGGAATCGGAGCTTACGTTGCCATTGATGAAAAGGGAAGGATTACTATAGTGGCCCCTATCCAGGATTCGCCAGCATACAAAGCCGGTGTTAAGTCGGGGGATGTCATTAAGAAAGTCGATGATTTCAGCACCGAAGGCGCAACATTATATGATGTGGTAAATAAGATTAAAGGGCCTAAGGGCAGTAAAGTCACATTAACGCTTGAAAGGGATGGCGGCGTTATTGTTATCGAGGTGGTCAGAGATGTGATAAATGTTGCCGCTCTGGAATATAAGGTAATAGGTAATGACAATATAATGTATATGAAAATCATAAGCTTTGGCGAAACTCTCATTAAAGATTTTCAGGAAGTTGTTGAAATAATCATGAACAATTCAAAAATTAAAGGAATAATTGTTGACCTTAGGGATGATCCCGGTGGCTTTCTGGATGCGGCAATAGGTGTTTTAAACGAATTGCTCCCAAAAGATTCTGTTGCAGTGCAGATACAATACAGCTATTTCAATGTATCCCAATATACTTCAGCTGACGGGAGTCTTAAAGATTACCCAATGGTTGTCCTTGTTAATAAAGGAAGTGCATCCGCATCAGAAATCGTCGCGGGGGCTTTACAGGACTATGGAATTGCTAAAATCATAGGCGAAACCACATTCGGAAAAGGAACAGTGCAGGAAGTCGATTATTTCAGTGATAATTCGAGCCTGAAATTGACTGTCGCAAAATGGCTCACTCCAAAAGCCAGAAGTATAAACGAGAATGGAATTAAGCCGGATATAGAAGTCAAAAATATATCTAATGACAAAACGGACTATCAGTTAGAAAGAGCTCTTCTTGAGATTGGCAAAATGATGAAATAAATCAATATCCATATGATTGATCATTTGATTTTAGCATCTAAAAGCCCTCAGAGAAAAAGAATCCTTTCTGATCTAGGTATTCGCTACAAGGCTGTTCCAAGCAATATTGACGAACATGCTAATGGCCTTAAAAAGCCGCATGCAGTCGCCAAAAGCATTGCATTAAGAAAAGCTGAAAAAGTCGCTGAAAAGTATCCGAACCAATGGGTTCTAGGATGTGATACCTTTGTAATCCTATGCAATGGCGAAGTTTCGTTAAAACCAAAAAACCGTTCTTACGCTAGAAGGACTATAAATCTTTATAGGAATTCCTATTGTGACGTTTATTCGGGCTTGGCGCTTATCAACAAATCATTGAATAAAAAATTTGTTCAATACGAAAAAACACGTCTGTATTTCAAAAATTTTACAGATGGAGAACGTGAGAAGTTCTTGGACTCAAATGAATGGGTAGACAGGTCGGGATCGATGACTGTAGAGGGCAGGGGAGGGAAGTGGGTTAAAAAGATAGAAGGGGATTACTGGAATGTGGTGGGACTGCCTGTTGAATTACTTAAGGATTTTTTGAATCAGATCTAATAGTTTTTTTAATGTTGTAAGTAAATATATTTAATGGCAAAATAAAACAAATTAAATACAAATAATATGGAAAATAACACACAAAACCAAGAAGTCATTAGTCAAAAACCAAAAATATATGATCCTGGCTGGTATGGGTTTTTGATTTTTATTGCGCTCATTGCAGCCTTAATCTTTTCTGGCGGAATATTTTTTTGTCTAATTCCTGTTTTTATCATGAGCTTGCATAATGCCAAGATCGTCCCAAACGGGGAAGCGATTGGAAAAAGAATGAAGACTTATTTGTGGATTTATATTGGCTATTTTGTAGCCTCGATAGTTTTATTCGGTTGGGCATATTTAGTTATTGTGAAATGGCTGATAAAACAGCCTGAATTTATAGCAGGCGCTCTAACAGGCGGAAGTGATATGTTTTTTAACATGCTGAAACCAGCCTTTAGCGTAGCTTCCGCTGAAGGCGGAGCTTTAGGTATTGCTAGTGCTATTTTCCAATATTCTTCATATATTCTTTGGATTCCGATATTAATATTAATATTATTGGTATATAGCTATACAAGAAAAAATGAACTCCCGGTTTTTAAAGAATTAAGAGCAAGCCAGCAGGTCGACCGCAAATCGCCCTTAGTGCCAATTTTTTTGTCCATTGCGATTGCGATTGTTTTTGTGGCTGGAGTAACGTTCTCAATAAATCCGATTACACAATTTTTTTTAAAGGGGTCACTAAACACTGAAATTACCAGTGAAACCAGAGGCAAAACACCCAAACTTCCTTCCTTACCAACTGACGTTGGGAAAAAGACTGAAACTCAAGAAATGGCGACAGGAAATCCTGAACCAAAAAATGACGTAGATATAAAACGAGAGCAAGTTCGAAAAGCTAATTTGGATTACAAAATTGTTGGAGCTTTTACAGAAGGATTATTTATTATTATGGATAAAGAAAATAACTGGTTCTATGCTGATGAAACCGGAAGACGTATTAATGATATAAATTATAAGGAGATTTCTTTATTTAAAGAAGGAAAGGCGGCGATAAAAGACTTGGAAGGCAATGCATATCACATCTATCCAGATGGAACGCGTGTTTATCCAGAAAATTATTATTCAGTTAAAAATTATAGCGATGGGTATGCGGTAGTAGCACTTAATTATGGCACCTATTTTCACATTGATGCTAAGGGAAAGAGGATTTATGAACAAGCATATAAAAAGGCGGGTGATTTTCATGAAGGATTCGCCGCAGTTGAAAGTAATGAAACTAGTATGGATAAGTTAAACTATGCCTGGAATTATGTTGATAATAATGGGAAACTATTGTGTGAAAAAGGCATAATGGATGCGCGCGAATTTGTTTCTGGTCGAGCTGCTGTACGAAATTATGTCGAAGGACAAGGAACTCAAAGCTACCACATCGACACGAATTGTATGAGAGCTTACCCAGAAAGCTATCCCTATTTAGGTGATTATTTTAGCTCTGGTGTGGCTCCTGTAGGCGATTCATCTTATTCATCTGGGGTTATAAATAATCAACTCTTCTTGATTGATATAAATGGAAAACGTATTACCACTGATGTCTTTTCAGACATTCGGGAATGCACTTCTAATAGCATTATAGTCCAAGACAAGGAGGGTAATTATTATCATATCGGCATTGATGGTAAAAAGCTTTACGATCAAAAATATAAAAGAATTTATTTTTGTGATGAAAATGGTATTGCAAAAGCTGAGGACGAAAATGGAGAATCTTTCTATATAGACTCTAAGGGTAATCGTATTTAATAAGTTTTAGAAGTGTACGTCCAAAGCTAATAAGTACCTTATTAGCGTGAGTCTACACGTATTCAGACTTTTTTAACCATAGTGATTCGTTGACTGGCTTTATATGCTCTGATAACATAGCTTAGGTCTTTAAATATACAACAATGAAAATCTCAATCAAGAAAGAAGCCGATATCGTTAAAAAACTTGGGCAGGTCGTTTATGTTGCAGGTAGTCAGTGGGGAGATGAAGGGAAAGGCAAGTTGGTCGATATCCTTTCCGGCCATTATGATATTGTGGCAAGATCAGCTGGAGGAGCTAACGCTGGTCACACCATATGCGTGAATGAAAATGGTAAAACAAAAAAATATGTTTTTCATCTTTTGCCTTCAGGAGTGCTTCATGAAAATAAAATATGTGTTATTGGAAACGGCACAGTTGTACATATTCCAACCCTTCTTGAAGAAATTGCCTCATTAAAAGAGCAGGGGATCGATGTACATAATAAATTAAAAATCAGTAACAGAGCCCACCTTCTACTTGAATACCATAAAATTATAGACGGTATTGAAGAGGAGCAAAAAGCTGGCAAAAAAGTTGGTACTACACGCCGTGGTATTGGACCTGCATATACCGACAAGATCTCAAGGTCGGGTATCAGGGTCGTTGATCTGATGGACTTTGATTTTTTTGCTGAAAAACTTCGGCAGAACGCGAACAAATATATGAGTATGTATAAATTCGAATTCGATATAGAGAGGGAGATTAATTATTACAAAGATGCCTTTGAATTGATCCAAGGTTATATAACCGATACGACTGAATATCTTCATAATGCCCTTACAAATGGGAAAACTATTTTAATCGAAGGTGCTCAGGGCACGCATCTTGATATCGATCACGGCACTTATCCATACGTTACCTCATCTAACACAACAAGCGGCGGCGCGTGCACCGGTCTTGGGTTGCCCCCGAATAAAATTAAAAATGTCGTGGGGATAATGAAGGCGTATACAACAAGAGTAGGGGAGGGGCCGTTTCCAACGGAATTAGGCGGTATGGAAGGAGATATGCTGAGGGATCAGGGGGGCGAATATGGGGCGACAACCGGCCGCCCAAGGCGTTGTGGCTGGCTGGATCTGATGGTCGTAAAACAGTCTATAAAGCTGAATGGCATCACAAGCATCAACCTTACCAAATTAGATGTCCTGACTAAATTCCGCAAAATAAAAATCGGCGTTGGTTACAAACTAAATGGACAGCCGATAAATTCGATCCCGGCCTCTTTGGGTGAATTTGCAAATGTTGAAGTCGAATACATTGAATCAGATGGCTGGATGGACGATATAAGCAAGGCTGAAAAATTTAAAGATTTTCCGAAAAACTGCCAAAAATATATTAAAACTATTGAGGACCATCTGGACACGCCTATTAATTTTATTGGAGTTGGCGCCAACAGGGACCAAATGATTTATCGTTAATGCTATTTTGTTTATTCGATTGTTCATCCGCACTTCGTGCTGTTTATCGTATTGTTTGTTCGAATAGTTTACTAACCGTATTAAACAATTCGATAAACAACCTGATAAACAATTCGATAAACTATAGATTAATAATCAGATAGGAAAATATGTACGAAGTAGAAGCTAAAGTAAGGCTGACTGAGGCAGATTTTAAACGGCTTATGGAAGAAATTCCTAAATTTGCTAAAAAAAAAGATGTAGTCATTAATAAAGATTCTTATTACTTCGCGGATGTGAAGGGGTATTATATGCGTATCCGTGAAAAAAACGGCAAAGGAATCCTGACTTTCAAAATCAAAAAACGCAAACAGGGGATAGAGGTGAATGACGAAATCGAAATACCTCTTAAAAAAACTGAAGATTTCAGGAAATTTCTGTCAAAAATTGGCATTAATGTCAAAATCAGAAAAGAAAAAAACGGGGTAATTTATAGACATGGCAATATTCAGTTAGAATTACATTATGTCAAAAGACTTGGGCATTTCCTTGAGATCGAAATCCTGGTCGGCTCAAAATCTGAAATCCCTCAAGCTAAAAAAAAGTTAAATGGCATTTTCCGCAGGCTTGGGTTCAGTAAGCAAGATTTTGAAAATAAAACCTATCTGGAGCTCCTCAAGAAAAAAAGGAAACTAAATTGATATTTAAATTCTAATCCATTACAATTTAAGCCCGTTGCATAACTGAGGCTCTATTGTGGCTCAATAGTGGATATTGCATCAGAATTAGATATCACAACAGAGCCACGCGAACCCTGAACCTAAGCGCAAGCGCATGGTTCAGGGGAAGCTGAGCCACCAACAGAACCACAATAGAAAATATGAACATTAAATTTTTCAGAAGGAAAGCACAGGAAAAAGCCATAATCGCCCTTGATATCGGCACAGAAAACATAAAAGCCATACTTTTCACAATCGAAGAAAAACAAAGCATAAGCGGCGAAGTGATAGGAAAACGCGGTGTCGTGAAAGGTATTGGCAAGGTGCATCATCGGGTAAGCGACATGCAGAATAACAATGTCACAGACATCGCGAGTGTTATAAGGAACGCTAAAAAAGCCATTCAGATCGCTTCGCATGAAGCCGGTATTCAGCCTCAACAGCTTGTGATGGGTATAGCGGGCGAATTTATCAAAGGGGCGACATCGACATTGACTTATAAAAGAGAAGATCCTAATTCAAAGATAAACGTTTCCGAATTAAGGAATATTGTCCACAAACTTCAATGGAGAGCCTTTGCGGAAGCAAGAAAAATGCTTAGCGAAGAAACAGGTTATCCCGAGATTGATGTAAAACTGATAAATAGTTCCATTGTTGATGTCAGGGTCGATGGCTATAAAGTCACTAACCTCATGGGATTTCAGGGCAAAGAGGTACAGATGTCGCTTTTTAATTCATTCGCTCCCTTAAATCATTATGCAGCCCTTCAAAACATCGCAGACGAACTCGGGCTTGAACTTTTAGGGATAATTTCAGAACCATTCGCATTATCCAAATGTCTGAATTTTGAAGAGGAGGAACTTTCGACCATTTTTATAGATGTGGGAGGTGGATGTACTGATATAGCAATCGTTTCAAATGGTTCTGTTACAAATACAAAAATGTTTGGAATCGGTGGGCGGACATTCACAAAAAGGATATCGGTTGAACTAAATATATCATTTGATGAGGCGGAAAAATTAAAATACGCCTATACATCTGACCGGCTGGAACAGAAATCGAAAAAAATCATAAGCGATATAATAAATGACGATGTGGATATTTGGTTAGAAGGAGTGCTTCTTGCATTATCGGAATTTATGCAAGTTGATGTTCTGCCATCTAAAATTCTTTTATCAGGTGGTGGCACCTATCTTCCAGAAATACGAGACGCACTTAATAATAAAAAATGGTTCAATAAATTGCATTTCGGAAATAATCCACAGGCAACATATCTTACGCCGAAAAATTTACGGAATATAATCGATGAGACCAAAAAAATAAAAGAAAGGGAGGATATTATCCCTTTAGCGCTTGTTAATATGGGTATTGAGCTGGCAGGGGATGAAACCGTTATTCAGAAGGTTTTGAGGAAAGTAATTGGTATTATGCAGGTCTAAACATTTATGTTTTTGTTTTGGGATTTGTGTATTTGTGTATATGTAAACAATCATTTACGCAGATATGTTTTTATGGTAGAATATAATGATATATAAATATGAGAAAGGTTGATCTAAAACAACTAAAGGCCCCTGAGGTGATACTTGATCAAGTTTTGGTTGATTTAATAAGGAAATATTCAAAAAGAGTTAGAAAACAGCAAATAGAACAAGAAAAGGAACTTCGTGAAAAGCTTAAGCCAACTGCCTCTTTAACATATATTGTTCGCGATCAGGATAAGCCGGATGAGCAACCGATAGAAGATATGTTAAAACTGGGCACACAAAAGCCGAGAATAATTATATTAAAAAATGACATAATTTATACACAAGATGTAATGCATTTTATTCCAAATTATAGAAAATACTTTATGAGTTTTTTATCTGCATTGGGAGATATGGTTGATATTACAAAAGATTATGAATCAGGTCTTAATATTTTGCTTGAATTCAGAAAAAAATTTGGGCATATTCTGAATGATTATATAGGTAAATCGACGATAGCCGGTTTTATGGCAAATACAGTAAATCAAATCCAGGATAATATATTCGGTGGTCAGGATTGCGAGGTAATTATTGTAAGAAATTCTACATCGGAAGATCTGATTAAAAGCGTTGAATTGGGCGGCAATAAATCAGCAGTTGTTGTATCAGGACACGGGTCAATAAGTTCAGTAGTTATGAGTGATAAGGTGGTCAGTAATGATACTTTACCAACACCAAAAGAACCCCTGAAAGCATTTATTCAGCATACATGCGGTGGTAAAGGTCATGGGGTGGAGATGATGGGGGAAAGGATTGCCGAAGAAGTCTATGGAATTAACTATATAGCAACAGATTCTGAACATATAAGAAAACCGCTAAATAAAAGAGATTTGACTAAATATAAATATACTAAAGGGCCATCTGGTAAAATTTATATTGAAGCTGAAAAATAATGCCAGATGAAGCAGGGGGAGGGAGTTTTTAGATATATAAGAAATCCCGTACAATGTATCTTATGCGGGATATTTATTCAGGTCTAGTCTAATCTGCCTTTTAACCTATTTGTTCCCCAGTGATTATCAATCGTCTTAATGTCGTTCCAACCGGTGTGCAGGTCATTAAGGTTGATATCTTTTTATCAGTGGGCTGGCTTAAAACATCAACATTATTAGGTTTGACTTCTTTTTTGTCGATAACCTGGTACGTATATTTCTTTTGGTCATAATATACATAATAACGATCGCCGACTTCTAATTTACTCAAAGTAGCAAAAACATCCTTAAATTTACCAGGATCCCATGGATAATATGAACTATGGCCTGTCATAAATACATTCCCATACTGGCCGGGTTTGGCAGTTCCTGGATAATGGACGACACCTAGCTTCAATCCATCTTGTATTTGTTTTTCCAAATCATTCCAATTTTCTCCCTCGATATTTTCAACGCTCATATTTACTAATGGAACGCTTTTGCCGAGCTTTGGAACAACTAAACGGTTGTCAGTCGGAACTACAGGAATGTCAACCCATTCAAAAGATTTCAGTTCGCTTTTTTTATCAGGAAGAAGTGGCAATAATGAGGAATCAGATTTATAACTCCCCTCCTGTGTGGCGTTTTCCAGGATTTCCTGGGCTTTTGCCTGTTCGCCTGGATTAAGGACTCCGGAAAAAATCTCTTTATAAGCGCTAAAATTTAGCACAAAAAAGGAAACTGAAAAGATTATGCCTGTCACTACGCAGAAACGTATAAATTGCCAAAATTTCTCAGAAAATGAGAACTTTTTTTCTTCCTTAAGCCTGGTTTTATGGGCATTGGATTCAGACATACCTTAGTTTATAATTATAGCACATCGGCCTTAAATCTTCAATTAAACTATCTTAGAAAATTCATATTAAATTTACCATAAATTTAATATTTTGTCAACTAATTATTTTATCCGTAAAATTCTTAATCAAATTTTATTCTCAATCCTCGGAAAAATAATGGAACCTTCCCCTAAAACAGACCACTTTTTTAACGCCCCCCATCCTTCTTCAGCCTTGCGGTTTATATCCGCATCCAAGCCTATCTGAACGCGTATTTTTGCAGTGCTTCTTGGTATTACAGGGGTTAGCATAATGCTTATATGACGTATCACCTCTAATATATTAAAAAGTATCGCCTTACCCCGTTCGGGATCTGTTTTTAGAAGTGACCATGGCTTTTCTTCATCAATTTTTTTATTTACATAATCAATCAGCCGCCAGACATGGAAAATAGCCTCATGAAGGTTGTATTCATTCATATCCACCACATATTTTTGCCATGTTTCATCAACTTTTTCTTTATAAGATTCAAAATAACGGTCAAACCTGAAGTCAGATAGATTGTTCCTCAAAATAAGGGAATGTACGCGGTTTACCAGGTTACCTAAATTATTGGCCAAATCAGAATTATATCTTTCTATAAATAATTTATCATTAAAATCACCGTCTCTGCCGCTTGGAATCTCGCGTATCAGGTAATACCGCAGGGCGTCAGTGTCGTATTTATTGGCGATCTCAATGGGGTCAACAACATTGCCCAGGGACTTGCTCATCTTTTCGCCATTATGGGTTATAAAACCATGCACAAGTATCGCTTTGGGAAGTTTGATGCCAGCGGAAAGAAGCATTCCTATCCAGATGCCTGCATGAAAGCGCACGATATCTTTCCCTATTACATGCAGGTCAGCAGGCCATAATTTTTTATATAAATCTGAATTATCAGCATACCCGATTGCTGATATGTAATTTGTCAAAGCGTCGCACCAGACATACATAACCTGAGTTGGGTCATTTGGGACATCGACTCCCCACGGAAGTATATCCCTGGGCCGTGAAAAACTTACATCATACAGGCCTTCTTTTATGACATTCAGAATCTCATGCTTTCTTGAGGATGGGAGTATCATCAATTTATCACTCTGGATTAATTTTCCAATTTTTTCGCTGTATTTTGATAATCTGAAAAAATAGTTTTTTTCTTTTACCAGCGTTGGGGGTTTTTGGTGGATTGGGCAGTTGCCGTCCACAAGATCCCTTATAGCCATAAACGCTTCGCAGCCTTCGCAATACAGGCCTTCATATTCTTTTTCATAAAGATCCCCTTTCGCCATTAATTCTTTCCAAAGTTTTTGGCAAGCAGGCCAGTGGCGTTTTCTGTCGGATGTGCGGATAAAATCATCATATGATAAATCAAGAATTCCTTTCAGTTCCTGGAAAATATGGGTATTTCTGTCCACGAAAGTTTGAGTATCAATATTGGCTTTCTTTGCTGTACTGTAATTCTTAACTCCATGCTCATCTGTTCCTGTCAGAAAATACACATCATCCCCCATCAGCCTTTTATAACGGGCTATGGCGTCTGTTAAAACAAATTCAAGCGTATGCCCTATATGCGGAGGCGCATTCACGTAAGAGATCGCAGTTGTAATATAAAATTTACTCATATAAAAACGATACGACGAAATAATTCATCCTTCGTAGTATTTGCTGTTTTGCATTTACAGTGAAATCTTAATGTAATGCAAGGACATATACTACGGAGAATGGACGAAACGACGATACAACATCTCATCTTAAGTCTCAAGTGCAAGTGTCGTGTCGTTACTTCGTTGTTATTAAACCGTAGTTCTGAATATCAGGTTGATGATGTTAGTGACAATCGCATAAGCCAAAATTACAGCCAACAAGCCCGTTATGGCGTATTTGATAGTTTTTTTTGCTTTTTCAGCTACTTCCTGGTTCGTATAAGAAGTTGTAAGTTGTATTGCGCCGACAATCAGAAAAATTACAGCAACGCTGCCAGAAGTATATAAAATTAAATTAATGGCAAAATTCAGGATAAGATTGATTTTTGCTTCCGGGGTTGTGTATATCGTGGATGTGCCTGGAGGTAAATTTATGGGCCGAAAAACAGATTTTTCGAAAGTCTTAAGATCTATCCCAAGGGCGTTTGGGAGAGATACAGGAAGAAGAAGTATTGTGCCTATAAGGATATAGAAGTATTTTTTCATATTTTAGATCAAGTTGTTTATCTATTGTTTATCTGCGCTTTGCGCGTTTATCTATGGTTTGTCTTAAGTTTGGTAATCTGAATTGAAACAATAGACAAACTTTAGATAAACAACCTGATAAACTATTAGTTATATAAATCCAAAAAAATTGATGTTGGTAATCGCTTTAACTATTGCAAAAGCAAGTGTCACAAGGGCGGCACCTACTAAAGTAAAATATAAAATTTGTTTAGCGCTTGTAACTCTTTCTTCAGCGCTGTATGCCATCACAAACATTACACCTGAGACAATGAATGAAACAAATATGGCAAAATAAGCAAATCTGAAAAGAAGGCGTATTATATAAGGTATAAAATCTTCGGTAATTTTACCCACAGGTACTGAGCCTGGCCTGGAAGGGGCAAACAATACCTCATTAACATTACTGATAGCTGTTATTGCATTTTTTTCTAATGCATTAAATGATTCATTTGACCTATAAGGGTTAATGTCAAGGCTTGTATCATCAGCTGGGACGTTAATAAAAATATTAACAGCAGTTTTAGCTTGATCAAGCAGTTCCTTGGCGCTGTCCCTGCGCGTGTCTGTGGGAAGCAATGCGTCAACACGGGCTTTCATAGCTGCAAAAGCTTCATTAATAGAACTCTGCCGATAAGCCATATCTGCTAATGCATTGTTCTTTTCAATCAATTCCGCAGAACTTAGATTGTTTTGGCCGCCAGTCGTAGTGGATTGTGGTGTAGATATATGATCCGAATCATCAGGTGTACCAGTTTCTATTGGTAAAGCAAAAACATTTGAAATTAAAGTAAAAAGCAAGACAATACTTATAAAAAAATGGCGGAAATTTACTGATTTTGATTTAAATTTAAAGACTTTCATTAGCCAAATTTTAGAGAAGTTATAATTTTAACTATGCCAAAAGCAGTTATGGCAAGCACAAGCCCTATTAAAGCCATAACAACCGTGTTTGCCGCTTTCTTATATTTTTCTGAATTTCCAAAAGCAGTTATATACTGGTAGCCGCCTATGATTATGCCTATAACAGACAGTGCAGCTGTCAGACCTATTGCATAAGTGATAACAAAAGGGATCAGCTTGCTGAAAACAAAACTTTCCTGGATATTTGGTGATTCGAGTATTTGCGGATTAGGCAGGATATTCTCACCTCTGGGTTTGGTAAGCTTTGTCTCGGTGCTGGTAAAAGCCATTACTTTTGAAAATCCGAAAAACAAAAAAGAAAGTAGGAAGAATGAAAATTTGGTGATTAAAGACTTAATTTTATTCATTTTAATATTTAGAACGCAAAGAAAGTCGGATTTATTGTATAAAGTATTAGAGAAGCGGTAAACCATATAATAATGCCGACGACCGCATGTACAATGCGATCCTTGCCTCCTTTAAATTTTTGTTCGTCTCCGCCTGCTGTAGACATCTGTATACCACCTATAACCACAAACAAAACAGATATTCCGACAATTAAACCTGACATATACGCATAAATAAGGCCTACATAACTATATAAAAGTCCGAAAGGCCCTTGGTAAGGCCTGCTTGGCGTTTCGGTAAGTATTGCCTGCAATGGCCCACGATAAGTAGTGTTGTAAGTACTGCCAGGGATTGAACCTCCATTCCATAAAGTCATTTTGCACTTCCATTCTTTTGTTTTACCACTCGCATCAGCTGCGACCGGCTTTTCTTCACAAGTGGAAAGATAAAGATCCCAATTTGCTTTTCCACCGATAGGTTCTTCCAGGAAAAGGCAGTTTGTAGGTGTTATCCATACTTTCTTACCATTTGTATCCTCCTTTTCTTGCGATCCGCATTGCGAGACGTCATCAGCAATTAAAGGTTCCTTTATTGCCTGAGCATATAAAGTATGAGGATTTAAGAAGATTAATGCAGTTAAGCAGATTGCTGAAATTAAAATAGATTTTAAGTTTATAAATTTCATTTTATTATTTAAAAATACTGGTTATAAGAAGCTGTACAGTTGTAACCAATATATAAGCGCCTAAAACAAAAACAAGACCAATGCCAGCCCTGATAATCATTCCTTGGCCTTTCTTATACGTTTCTTCTTTTGCTCCCGCAAACATCATCATAAAGCCGCCCACTGCCATCATCAATACAGCTATTGAGCCTACTATGGCAGCCATTATTGTTATAGCGCGGTCAAATAAATAATTTATTCCCTGCCGTATCCAGCTTTGTGTCTTAATGTCTTTATGCGTTATAGTAGTACCTAAATCAAACATGAATTCCGGGCTTTGAAGATCAGTACTAGGTGTCCCGGTTGCCTGTGCAAAAACCCTTGGCTGACTACAAACAAACGAGCCTGATAACGTTATAAGCAGTAATGTGATTAGAAATATTTTTTTGAGCATTTTTATTGTTTTTCGATTTTCGGGTTTCGAATTTCGATTTTAATAAGTCATTATATTATAACATCTTTACACCGAAAAAACTAGAGGTATTACGATGGATCTCGATTGATTTTGTTGGATATCGATGGATACATGTCAATCGAAGTCAACCGAAATCCAACGAAGTTTACCGAAATCAATCGGAGATCAATTGCTCGTCTCTGTCAGGCGCTTTAATTCGCACTTTGATATTTGACTTGTTCTCATCGAAATTTTTTGGGCGTTCCATATCCGGAAGTTCAGGTTTTATGGCCACTTCGCCATCAGTAATCTTGATGACATCCTTATCAACTTTTTCAAATTCCTTGCCCGCGTTGTTGTAACTGCTGACCGTTGTATTAAGATGTAAGCCAAGTTTTATCATGTAATCCTGATAACCATTTAAGTGACGGCCTAAATCCCCTACTCTTTTCTGTATTTCGTGTGCTGATTTTTCAATCTGGAGCGCCTTAAGCCCCTGCATGACTGTTTGCAGGTACGCATAAAAAGTCATAGGCGAAACCATGATGACCCGTTTGCTGAACGCGTATTCGATAAGGTCATGGGTATTTATATCCAAAGTGCCGACTTCATAACTTAGCAGATTATAAAAAACGCCGTCGGCAGGGATAAACATAAATGCGAAATCAGTAGTATCGTCCTGTGGGCGGACATATTTAGCAGTTTCGTCGATCCGCTTTTTAAGGTCGGATTTAAACTCTTTTTCCATCTTTTCGCGTTCAGACTTATTTTTTTCGTTCATCAGTTTGTTATAGTTTTCCAAAGAAAATTTGGCGTCGACTGGGATGATCTTATCGCGGACAAAAATCGCTGCGTCCACGACTTCCCCATTCTTAAATTTATACTGCATCTGGAAATGCGTTGGCGGAAGCTGGTTAGAAAGCAGGTTTTCAAGGAAAAATTCACCTAAAATCCCCCTTTGCTTCGGGTTTTTAAGGATGTTTTCAAGGCTTTTCATCTGTTCCGCAAAACCAACGACTTGTCTGTTAGTCTCATCCAGTTTTGTCAGTTTTTCGGTAACAGACTTTGTGCTATCGGTCATGTCTTTGATTATCTTGGCTGTTGCGGAAAACTGTTTCTGGAGTGACTCAGTTAAAACGTCGCGGGATTTGTTCATTTGCTCATTAATGGTCTTATCCTGAGCTTTTAAGCCTTTTTCAATCTCAAAAATCTGCTTTTGGAGCATAACCATCGCCTGGTCTTCATTAGGTTTTTTGAGTTGCTCTGTAAGCCGGTATATCAGGTAACCGATTACAGCAAGGCCGATGATAATAAGGATGTTTAGGAGGTTCATGACTGTGATTATTATGATTTATTTGATTAGTATGATTATTATACTTTATTACTTAACAACTTAACACTTTAATTACTCAATATTTTAACTTTAACCTTTTTATTTGTCAGTCTCTTAAACTCAAGGCTTGGTTTGCCGAAATTGATCAAAAGCCCGATCTCTCTATCAAAAGCCTCAAGATAATTGATAGCCTGAGCTAAATGTGAGTTTTCAATAATTGTGACGGCTTTTATCTCAACCAAAATATGATCTTCAACAAAAAAATCCACTCTTCGGGTGCCGATGTGAGCTTCATGATAAAAAATCGATACTTCCTCCTCCCTGGAAAAATGAAGCCCAGCTTTTTCAAATTCAATAGCCAATGCCCTCTGATAAATTACTTCCTGAAAACCATTTCCTAAATAAGTATGGACATTCATCGCACACTTAATGATTCTCTCTGTTATATCCGAATACTTATATTTCGGGTCTATCATACTTTCAAAATAATCAAATAAAATCAATCATATTAATCATACTAATCACACAAATCACAGTACAGACAGTATAGTAAACAAACGTTCACCAAGTCAATATCAAATTTTTCACGATTATAAGGTATAAGGTTACCCTAACGGTAGATCTGGGTTAAGAGGGTCAGGTATCAGGGGATTATCAGTAGTAAGATATATAATATATAACTTAATATCTTAATATGTCGAAAAATCCGACAACAATTAACTCTTAACTTTAAACTCTTATACAGCCCTATCGCATACCCCTCTGTAAGGACAATACATACATTTATACCTATCTGGTGTCGGTGCGAAATCGGATTTATTTATCTCATCCGCAATTTCGATGATCTCCTCTTTTACCTTATCCATTTTCTTCGGATTCGGCTCAGTTGAAACCTTTTTATCCTCATCCAGGAAATACAGTGTCATTCGCGATGCCGGCATTTTCAGGCATTCAGATGAGGCCAAAGCGTAAATCTGTAACTGCAAGTCCTTATCAACTTGTTCCTGAGTTTTCGCTTTGCCGGTTTTATAGTCAATTATTTCCAAAGTGCCGTCACTTAGACGATCCGCGCGGTCAATACGACCCGAAATTGTGTAATCCCCAACTTTCAGCTTAAACGCTTTTTCCAGAAACTCAATTTGAGGTAAACCCTCTTTAAAATGACCGTAAAACAATTCCAATATCTCCCCTCCCCTCTTTTTCGCGCTTTCCATATGCGCTTTGCTTTCGTAACCGGTCGGAATCCAGTTTTCGTTATAAATCGATATCAATTTTTTAAGCGACAGATCCTCGGTAAATTCTGTAAAAAGAGTTGCTTGTTTGCTCTGTTCGACTAAACGGTAGAACGAGAGTAGCGTGTTATGCAGTGATATCCCGAAACTCAGAGCGCCCGCTGGGGGTTGCGGGATTTTGTAGATGTACTGGTATTGGTACTGCCGTGGGCATGATTGAAATGTCGTGATTTGGGAATAACTGAAGGTAGTTAAACGGTTATTCTGGAGGCGAGGATGATCATCCTCGCCTACGGATGTACGGGTTTCCGGTTTCAGAAACCTCTCCACACCCTCAACGGACTTCTCGATCGTCATCACACTCACCTCATCTATAATTTCACCCAAAAATTTCGACATTTTATTAATCCGTGGCGCTGATGCCGAAGATGGATTGTAGTAATCCGAATACATAAGGTGCAGTTTTTCCTTTGCCCGAGTGCATGCAACATAAAACAGCCTCCGTTCTTCCTGCGTATGCACATCCGCGTCGGTCAGGATTTCGTGCAAAAGCTCATCAGGTACTTCAATCGGGTCTTTCCTGTCATCCGACGGGAAGCGCCTGTTTACTAGACTTCCGACAAAAACCGTGTGGAATTCGAGCCCCTTAACTCCGTGGACAGTCGAAATCTGCACGCCTTCCATGCCTGAAACGTCGAATTTCGCGGACGGATTTTCCCCGCTCTCTTCCGCTAAATTTAGGTAAGCGACAAAATCTATCACGGTCTTATACTCGCTTTCCCTTTCAAACTCACGGATTTTGCTAAAAAAAGTAGCGATATTTGTAATTTTTTCCTCAGATTCTACTGTTCCTTGTTTAAGGTAATGTTCATATAATTTCACAGTATCAATGAATCTGTATAAGGTTTCCCCAACAGTGTGATTCTTGGAGAACTCCAGTAAATCGTTAATGGTATTGGTCAGGAACACACATTCTGGTTCGTTTTTTAACTGCCCCCAGATTGAACCGTATTTACTCTTAGCGTCATGGATGAGTTTCGCGATGGTCTCCATCTTCACATTAAAAAACGGCAATCTTAAAACATGGTAAAAGCTGATGTCGTCTTTCGGGTTCGAGACTACACGGAGAACTGAAATAAGCTCCTTAACTTCAGGTTTGTCGTATAGTCCGCGCTCAGAGAGGAACTGGTACGGGATATTATGCTTGCGGAAAGCCTCGATAAACGGGTACGCCTGCATATTCGCTCGGAAAAGAATGGCGATTTCTGAAAGCGGTATCGCGGATTTTTGGATTTCCTGGATTACATATTCGACCTCTTGTTCAATTGTCGTACAGTGCGCGACAATAACTGAGCTTTCGTCGCCCTGTTTTATGCCAGAAAGCTTCTTATTAACGCCCGATCTGATTTCCAGCCTGTCAGGGTTATTTTTACTTATAGAGGTGTACGCGAAATCCAGTATTTTCTGGCTGCTCCGATAATTTTTATTCAAAACGACCTTCTTTAAATCAGGATACTTTTCCTCAAACTGCAAGATGTTCGAAATAGCCGCTCCGCGGAACTTGTAAATCGACTGGTCATCGTCCCCTACCGCCATCAGATTTTTATGTTTTGCCGCAAGCATGTCACAAATCCGGTTTTGGGCGATGTTTGTGTCCTGGTACTCATCAACCAGTATATATTTGTATTTGCTCTGTAAGTGCCTCAAGATATTCGGTCGCTTTTCCAAAAGTTCGATCATTTTCGACTGCAAATTGGCAAAATCCAGATAACTTTCTTCTGCCAAAAGTTCCTGATACCTATTATATGCATTCGCCAACTCTCTTAATCGCTTGACCTCAATTAGACCCTCGACTTGACCTTCAACAAGACCTTCGACTGGACCCTCAACTTGTAGTTTAGCCTTCATTTCCGCAAATCTAATATAATCTTCAGGCGAATTCAGTTCCTCTTTCAGCCGACTGAAATGGGATATCAGCGCGTCGATGAACTTAGTCGGATTACCTGTTGGCCTGTAATAATCCAGTTCAAATTCAAAAAGATGTTCCTTAATAAACTGCCAAAGCCTAACGCCTTCCAGAATACGAAAATTCGGGCTTATCCCGATATCAATCCCATACTGGCGAAGGATTTTTTCGCAGAAAGCATGGAAAGTGGAGACCGCGATTGCCTCATAACCTATTGGCATCAGGACATCCAGCCGTTCTTCCATCTCAAAAGCCGCTTTTTCCGTAAAAGTAAGGGCTAGAATTTCGCTGTTTTTGCAGTATTCGTTATTAATAAGGTAAGAGATGCGTTCCGTAATAACCCTCGTCTTCCCTGTTCCCGCCCCCGCGATGACCAGAATCGGCCCGTTTATATGTGTAACTGCCTCGCGTTGTTCAGGATTAAGATGCGCGAGCGCCTCAGAGCTTTTATCTGTAAGCCGAATAGTTATATCCGTCTTCTTCCTTTCCGCCTTCGGTTTTTGGGTGGTTTCAGATTTCATGGTATATGGATTATACCAAATTATTTGGAATTAAAAAGCAATGAAAAAACCAGTTTCCGAACACTTCCCCTCCTCAATTGAGGAGGGGAAAATGCGTATGCAAAACAGGACCCAGTTTCCCGAGTCCCGTAAATGTAAAATGCAAAATGTAAAATGGGAATACGAAATCAGAAATCCGAAATGCGAAATTATTCCTCTTTCTTCGCCTTTTTAGCCGCCTTCTTTTTCGGTTTTTCCTCCTTCACCTCTTCCTTCGGAGCTTCAGCCTCGATTGTCCCCTCAACTGTCCCTTCGATTGTCCCCTCAACTGTTTTTTTCGCTTTCTTTTTAGGCTTCTCGGTTACTTCCTTTGGCGCCTCTTCTATCGGTTTCTCCACAACTGGACCCTCAATTTTAACATCAACTGGACCCTCTACGGGCTTCTCCTCTTTTTTAGCCTTTTTCTTAGGCTTCTCGGCTACTTCCTTTGGCGCCTCCTCAACTGGTTTCTCCACAATTATCTCTTCGACTGCCTCTTCCTTTTTTTCCTCAACAGTTTCTTTCTTAGCCTTTTTTTCCGCGCCTTTTCCGCCTTGTTTCAGGCTTAAGCCGATGCGGTGCTCATCGCGGTCGATATTGATGACAATCGCCTCAACCTGGTCGCCGATAGAAAGGAAGTCTTTAGGATCCTCGACTTTCTTATCAGAAATTTCGGACAGGTGGATAAGGCCGTTAATATCGTCTTCCAATTGCACAAAGGCGCCGAATTGAGAGAAGCGGTTGATAACGCCCTTGACCTTGCTTCCGATAGGATATTTCTTGGAAATCTCTTCCCATGGGTCAGGCATAAGGCGCTTGATGCTCAGCGACAGCTTATCCTTTTCAATGCCGATAATCTGAATTTGCACAGGATCACCCACTTTCGCGTATTGATGCGGATTGCTGACATGGCCCCACGCGATTTCGGATATGTGAACAAGCCCTTCAAGGCCGTTAAATGTTACGAAAATGCCGAATTTAACGACACCGCTGACTTTGCCTGTTACAACATCGCCGACCTTAAGTTTCTTCAGCGCCTCGGATGAATCGGTTTCAATTGCGGCCCTTTCCGAAAGAATCATCTTTCCGCTCGCGCGGTCAACGTTTATCACCTTAACCGTAAAATTTTTGCCGACAAGCTTCTTTAATCTCATCAAAATCTGATTCGCGTCAGCGCCGTCAACGCGGGGATAATGGATAGGCGCGAGCTGAGATACAGGAATAAAGCCCTTAATGCCGTCGACATCCAATAAAAGGCCTCCTTTATTCGCCTCGCTAACAACGACCTGGATTATCTCACCGTCTTTATAAGCCTTTTCGAACCTGTCCCAGGCATTAGCCTGAGAAGCCTTGCGGAGTGACAGAACCACCATACCGTGTTCGTTTTCATCTTCCACAACAACAGCCTGGACTTCATCGCCCACGGCTAGATCCTTTATGGTTCCCGCGCTGTCATGCGTCTCCGCGCCCGTAATAATACCAACCGCCACGCCATTTAGGTCAACGATGACCTGATTTTTCCTTAGGCTAATCACTTTGCCTTTGGTCACGGTTCCCAACTCAGGTTTTATGAAGGCCTCCGAACCGGACAGGAGGTCCTCCATGGTTAAATTTTCATCAATAATCTTAAACATATGAAAAAAATTAGCAGATAAGTTATATAATTAGGCTCTCCGTCCTGTTCCCTCTGCGGAGGAAACATGGAATCTGGAAAAGCATGAGTATTTTAGATGTGGTGTGGGTTAGAGTCAATGTTTTTTTAAAAGTAAATTATTAAATATATTTTAAGCTTGATTTTTAGTGAACAAATGTTTACTCTTAAAAAGGTAATCATATTTATATGGGTAAAAAGAAGCCAAAAGAGTGGTCAAACGTATCATATAAAACGTGGGGATATGAAGGGCAAACAGAGATGAAACACAAAGTCTTAAGTTATTATTTACCACTTTGGATACAAATATTAGGAAAATATAATATGCGTTTAAATTTTGTAGATGGATTTGGCGGAATAGGCGCATATCATACAAAAGAAGATCTGGAAAATAAGAAATATATTTCAAAATCATTTGGTTCACCAGTTCTATCAATCAAGACAATTAATAATTTAGTGGATGAAGGCAGGGTTCAAAATGTAAGCATTTTAATTATTGATGATGAACAAAAAAATATTGATAATATAAAACAAATATTGGATGACGAAAAAATCAACTATACAAATGTTGAATTTCGTTGTGGAAATTTTGATACAGAAATAAATAAAATTTTAGATGAGCTTAATAATAATATTGCACCGACCTTTTTTCTAATAGATCCGTTCGGCTTTTCGCAAATTAAAATGAAGACAATTGAAAGAATAATGAAAATAGATAAAACAGAGATTTTATTAAATTTTATGTACAACGCAATCCAAAGATTTGTTGAGATTAAAGAAGAAAAATTGAAAAAAGCATTAGAAAAAAGTTTTAATGATTTATTCGGTTGCGAGGATTGGAAAAATTATATTGGAAAAAGAACAACAGAAAAAGAGACCAGATTAGTAGAATTATTTAGAAATCAATGTAAAAATTTTGCAGGTTATGTTTATCCATTTCCGTTAAGCTTTCCTGACAAAGCTATGCCGTATTATTACCTTTTTCATTTGAGTAACCACTGGAAAGGATGCGCATTAATGAAAGATAGTTTTGCAAGATTTAATATGGGAAATTTGGAATATAAAGGTAAAAATATAAACTATAATCAACTTAATTTATTTGCACAGGAAAATAACAAGATAGAAAAACAAGATTGGGAGGAATATTTATTTGCTAATTTTGCTGGTAAATCTATTCCTTTTGAAAAATTATTAAGTTTAATAATTGATTTAGTACCCTTTACAGTAAGTGGCATAAGGAAAGCAGTACAATATCTCGAAAAAAAAGGCACAATAAGAATAGATGGTGGCGGCAGAAAAAGAAAGGGTGGAATAATTGATGAAGATATTGTTATATTTAACTCATGAATATTCAAAAAATACAAATTCGCTATAAAAAAAGAAATTCCCTCCTTTATAAAACAGGTGTCGAATACGGCGACTGGTGTCTTAATCATGTAGAAAATTGTGCTCACGGCTGCAAGTATCCTTGTTACGCAATGATGATGGCAAAGCGTTTTGGTAGAATAAAGACTTATGAAGATTGGCTTCATCCGATACTTGTGGAAAATGCTTTAGAAATATTAGATAAAGAAATTCCGAAATACAAAAATGACATTAAATTTGTTCACCTCTGTTTTATGACAGATCCTTTTATGTGCGGTTATCCGGAAATCGAAGAAATGACTTTGGGAATCATAGAAAAATTAAATAAAAATGACATTAAAACTACCGTTTTAACCAAAGGAATTTATCCTACTGAATTAACCAATTCAAACAAATTTAATAATCAGAATGAGTACGGCATTACTCTTGTTTCTTTAAACGAAAATTTCAGAAAAGAGTTTGAGCCGAATACTGCAAAATATGATAAGCGCCTTGGTGCGCTTAAGTTTTTACACGATGCAGGACTGAAAACGTGGATAAGTATGGAACCTTTCCCGACCCCTATTTTAGACAAAAACCAAAATCTATCAGCGTTATTAAATGCTGTAAAATTTGTAGACAAAATTATTTTTGGAAAACTAAATTATAATGTTCAAAATTCAAGTTTCGAAGGAGGTACAGCTTTTTATAACAAATGTGCTGAAGAAGTAATCAAATTTTGCAAAAAAAATAACATTGAATATCATATTAAATTTGGAACTCAAAGAACAGATAATATTAGAACTAAAATATTATTTAATGAAAAATTAATTAAAAAGGATGTAAATAGAGCTAATACGCGTGTTGAAACATTGACTCTTTTCTAAAAAATCATTTCACCCTTCCCTCGCACAACCTCCCACACCTCCTTCCCCCCTTCCGCATTAAAACGTTTTTGCAATTCTTCAAAAGCTTTTTTTGATATTACTTTGAATTTAAGCCCACCGACTATAACTTGTGTACCACCTTCTGTTTCTAGAGTTAATCCTTTTACAATTCTACCGCCATCTAAACATTTAAAATGGGTTTTGTGTAGTTCATCAACCACCAAATTAGAAGGTATATAGATAAAGTTACTGGAATAATCATAACCGTATCCAATATGTCTAAGACTAACATACACAACGGTTGAAAAATGTTTTGCAATATTATAAGCCCAGTTATCACCTAGCAAATGATAAGGATTAACTTGGTGACAACGATAATTTGCAATATCAGCTTCGCTTAATTTATTAAAATCACCATCAACAACCATTTTCGATAGAATTTCTGCGACATTTATTTTCCCATCAAAACCATTCTGATTGCACATGACAACACTGCCATCAGGGAAAAATGGACAATTCAAAAGTTCAATTAATGTGGCCTTGTCTTCTTGGGCAGTATTTTCTATTTCCTTGGCAAGCTCCGAAATATATCTTTCATGACCTTCTTTCGCCATTTTTAATCTCATTTCCTCCTTTATTTTTCTTCTAACTTCCTTAACTTCTCTCTTTTTTACTTTAACAGCCTCTCTTTCAGCTCTTTCCTGAGGGGTTAATTTTTTCCTTTGTTTACCTTGTTTTATTTGAAGATACATCTGTAAAACTTTTTCAGCTTTTTTACGAACCGCATACAAAGCTCCAAGAACCGCATCGACATCTAGAAAATCTTTTTTCACACTATTTGGCCATTGTTTTGTTAACGCATAGTTAAATACGTTATCCGGTCCGCCTTTTGAAGAGGGTATAATATGATCTATTACCATGTCATAAATTCGAATTGGTTCGCCGGTGCTTGGGCATTTTCCTTTAAAAACACTATAAATTGCTTCCCTTAAGTTAGGGTCGGATATATCTACATCCCCTTCCTCGGGAAATGTAAAAGTTTTTAATACTTCTTCTGGAATATTACATTCCTCAAGATGGCCATTTTCTCTATAAACATCCAAAAGTGTTTTCATTCTGTTTCTTAAATATAGCGGAAAATGATAGACAAAATATTGTTATATGTCAATTTATAATTAAACTGTAGGCGCTTAAAAAATTATGCTATCTCACCCTCCACTACCTCCCACACCTCCTTCTCCCCTTCCACCACATCCAGAAATTCCTTGTGAGTTGTGGTTATAAAAGTCTGGCTGTTTTTGATGATGTTAAACAGTATCTTTTGCCTCTCGTCGTCCAGTTCCGAGAATACGTCGTCGAGGAGTAGGATCGGGTAATATCCTTTTTTCTTTTTAAGTAAGTCGATTTCGGTAAATTTTAGTGTCAGTACAAGGCTCCTCCACTCCCCCCTTGAGGCAAAGGCTTTCATGTCGTGGCCGTTACAGAGGAATGTTAGGTCATCGCGGTGCGGGCCAAGGCCGGATGAGCCGTTTACTATGTCGCGTTTTCGGCCGGCGAAAAGCTTTTCCATGTATTCGTTTACGTCTGTCGTACTGATAGACGGTTCGTACTGGATTTTAAGCTCGTCTTTTTCACCTGAAACCTTTTTATAAAACTCAGCGGAATACTCGCCAAGGTCTTTGATTATCTGCTCCCGTTTTCCGATTATCCGAATGCCGAGTTCCGCCAGCTTTGCGTCCCAAAATTCAAGCTCTTCTTCCTTGGCTTTTTCATCCGCAATTTGTTTTAGCAAGGAATTCCGCTGCTTTATGGCCTGCTGGTAATTCAGAGAATCTTCCAGATAATCCCGGTCTAACTGGGATAGGAGCAGGTCGAGGTACCGCCTGCGGATATGCGGGGAAAGGTGGATCATTCCGATATCATCCGGCGAAAAGAAAACGACGTTCAGGTTTCCGATGTAGTCCGCGGCCTTTTTTATGACGCCATTTATCTTTAAAGTCTTTTTCGGCGGTTCGCGGGTGATGATGAGCTCATGTTTCGTTACCTCCTCACCCTGCGAGACTTCAGCTGATAACGTGCAGTAATCTGCATCAAAGCTGATTAAGTCTAGGTTTTCGTTCGTGCGGAATGATTTGGAGATGGCGAGCAAAAATATCGCCTCAAGCAGATTCGTCTTTCCGTGCCCGTTCGGGCCTGTAAAACAGAAGATCTTAACATCTGTGTTAAATTCCAAAGAGGTCTTTTTGATGTTTCTGAAGCCTTCGATCTTTAAATTAGTTAATTTCATGTTTCGGGTGGTAGGCAGGATTGTGGACAGTATTGTGGCTAGGATTGTGGTTCGGTTTTCAGATAGTCATCCACTATTCTGCCAACAATTCTGCCCACAACTCTAGCCACTATTCGGTAAGCGCCTTGAATTTTACCTCATTTTTTGCTATAATATAAGGATTTAATTTAATCGAGATGACGCCAAAACAAAAAAGAACTAAAAAGCACATCAGGCATGGCAGGAAAAAAGAGGTCTTTCTGACGCCTAAAATGCTAAAAATACTGAAATATGCAGGTATATTCATCCTCACGATCACGGCGATGATTCTGGTGTATTTCAGCGAGCAGGCAGGGATGTGGTTTAAGGCGAGTATTTTAGAAGCTCCACAGGCTTTTAATGGAACAACGTTGCCTGTTTCTAAAGTTCCGAATTTCACATACTGGAGCACGCAAAAAAGCCTGAAATATCAGGAGATACCTGAAAGCGATTTGATAGATCTTCCGAAATACGACCTTGATAAAATGGTGTTTCCGGATGAACAGCTTGTCTGGGGAAATTCCAGTCAGGACAGCATCAGGAACGCGAAAATAACTTATCCAGTTGTGTACCTTGGCACTTACAAATATGACCATACGGAAAATATCGGTAGTCATCTCGCAGTTGACATTAAAATGCCTGTCGGAACGCCTATTCATGCGATAGCTAATGGCAAAGTCGTAACGTCATCGATGGACTCGTCTGGATTTGGCCATCATGTTGTTATTAAACACGTAAATGTACCAGATCCTGAAAACCCGGGCGTGTACACGACTCTGTATTCCGCCTATAACCATATGGACAGAATCGATGTAGTGGAAGGAGAAAATGTCCTTAAAGGCAAAATTATCGGTACAAGCGGAAATACAGGAACTTCAACAACTCCACATCTTCATTTCCAGATAGATAAGGATAGCGCCCCGTGGCACCCCTATTGGCCATTCACCTGGCAAGAATCTAAGGATGCTGGTTTGAGCTTTTTTGAAGCCGTTAACGCAGGTCTTGGACTTTCCAAAGCAAAAACAACTACTGTAAATCCGATAAAATTCGTTGAGAAATATCTAAACTACAATTCCGTCGCCAGCACCGACAATTCGACCACCTCAAACACTACTTCAAATACAACAACCACAACTACAACTACCTCGACTACAACTTCCCAATCAGACCCTCAATCAGACCCACAACCCGAATACACTGAAAGCGGTTCTTCAAAACTATTCACATACACGATTACAGGCGAACGCGTGGGTATGGTAAATAATGGCGTCACTTTGGTTGTAATGGATGAACAGAACCAGATTTCTACACTCAGTGACAGCGATGTTATAACAGCTGAGCTGACAGGTGTTGGTTCACTTCTTAAAAAGCAGTTTACAAAAGCGGATTTTGTGAATAATTCAATCAAAGTGATTGTGAAAAGCTCAGATAAAGGAACTGCCAACGTTACTGTCGGCAAAAGCAGCTATCAGGTCAGCTTCGTGGATCAAGTAAAATCAGTTGCGAAGTTCAAAATTGAAAACGATGGGTTTTATCAGAAAAACGTTGTTGAAACAATAAAAGTAATCGCTTTGGATGAAGACGGCAATATCGCACCAGCGGTCAACTTTACAGGTGTTGTGAATGTTACTTCGAATGACAGCTCTGTCCGAATAACACCAGATGAGATTGGGGTTTCTGATTTCAAAAATGGTGTTGCTGACATAAAAGTTATAATTCCAACGGACAAACCTGTTAAATTCAGGGCTCAGAATGGTGCGCTTGTCGGTGAAAGTGAAATTATGAATATGGAAGATTCAGCGGTATTTACAGATGTTGCTCGTACAAATCCGAATTACATAGCCATAAAATACCTGAAAGACAATGACATTATAGGCGGATATTCTGATGGCTCGTTCCAGCCGAATAAAACAGTTAACAGAGCTGAGGCGCTTAAAATGCTGATGCTTGCGTTTAATGTTGATGTCGGCGGACCGTTTGAGCTTAATTTCTCCGATGTTGATAAAGGCGCATGGTACGCTTCCACCTTATCAACAGCAGTCGCGAGAGGCATTGTAAAAGGTTATGACGACGGCACATTTAAGCCAAGCAATACTGTTAACCGCGCTGAGTATTTGAAAATCCTGTTCGCCACTAACAACATGACTCCGAAAACCGATATCACAAAACCATACGACGATGTCGAACTGACTGACTGGTACGCAGGTTACGCCTTCATGACAAATAAGATGAATATTTTAGAAACCGGCAGTAAACTTAATCCATCTAATGGCATGACCCGTGCGGATGTGGCGGAAACGATTTACCGAATGAAGATGATACAGGTTAATAATTTGGTGAGTTATTCGAAATAGATTTTATACTTTTTTGTTTGTTTAGAACCCCCTCTGCACTTCGTGTCTTCTCCCCCTTATATCAAGGGGAGATTTTTTGTTTTTTATTTCTTGTAATACGGTATATCTGAAATCCCCCGCCTGAGATAAGGCGGGGGTCAGGGGGAGGTTATACCTTCCCCCTGCTTTTACATTCTGAATTAATAAATTTTTTATTTGTCCAATTTTTAAAGGTATGCTAAATTGTTCATCGTAAAATTAACAAAAAAAATATGCTAAAAAAGATATTCAAAAGCTTTACCCGTAAAAAGGATCTGGTTCTTTGGTTTAAGGAACTGGGAATTAAAGATGTCCCGCTTGTCGGTGGAAAAAATGCGTCTTTAGGGGAAATGTACCAAAAATTAACCCCGAAAGGTGTCAATATTCCTAATGGGTTCGCCGTCACGGCCTACGCTTACCATTATTTCTTAAAGTACGCGAAAATCGATGATGATATAAGAAGGATACTAAGCGACCTAGATGCGAAAAATATGGCAAATTTGGAGGAACGGGGTCATAAGGTCAGGATGACTATTTTAAGGTCTGAATTTCCGGATGATCTTATAAAAATAATTCTGAGTTCATACAAAGAAATGGAAAAGATGTATGGCAAAAACTGCGACGTAGCTGTCCGTTCTTCAGCGACAGCGGAAGACCTCCCGGATGCTTCGTTTGCCGGCCAGCAGGAAACTTTTTTGAACATCCGTGGCGACCATGAGTTACTGGATGCGTGCAAAAGGTGTTTCGCTTCCCTTTTTACTAACCGCGCCATCGCATACCGCGTGGAGAAAAAATACGACCACTTCAAAATCGGCCTTTCAATCGGCGTTCAGAAGATGGTCCGCTCCGATATGGCTGCTTCCGGCGTGATGTTCAGCATTGATACGGAAACAGGTTTCAGCAATGCGGTTCTCATTAACGCGGCTTACGGACTTGGTGAAAATGTGGTGCAGGGCGCTGTTAATCCGGATGAATATTATGTATTTAAACCCACTCTTAAAAAGGGTTTCAGGCCGATCCTTACCAAAAGACTTGGTGAAAAACAGATAAAAATGATCTATTCAGCCAATGGCACCAAATCCACCACTAAAAATATCCCAGTTAAAAGAAATGATCGTGAGCGTTTCTGCATTACGGATGACGAAGTCCTCAAGCTAGCGGAATGGGGCGCGATCATCGAAGACCATTACAGCAAAGAAGCCGGCCATTTTAAGCCAATGGACATGGAATGGGCCAAAGACGGAAAGACTCATGAACTATTCATTGTCCAGGCCCGTCCGGAAACCGTGCAATCCCAGAAAGACCGTTCTGTTCTGGAAGATTATAAGCTGTTGGAAAAAGGGCCAGTCATTACCCATGGCTCGCCGGTAGGCACCAAGATCGCCACAGGCATAGCCCGCGTGATTGAAAGCCCTGAACAGATCAGCCAGTTTAAAAAAGGAGAGATTTTGGTTACTACAATGACAGACCCCGATTGGGTTCCGATCATGAAAATCGCTTCCGCCATCGTCACAGACCGCGGAGGCCGAACCTGCCACGCGGCCATCGTGTCCAGAGAGCTTGGTATCGCCTGCGTCGTCGGCACTAATAATGCTACTCAATTGATAAAAACAGGCGATAAGATCACAGTTTCCTGTGAAGGGGAAAACGGAAACGTTTATAAGGGTCTGCTGAAATTTATAGTCAAAAAGACAAGCCTTAAAAACCTGAAAATGCCGAAGACCAAGATCATGATGAATATCGGCAATCCGGACATCGCTTTCGAAAGCTCATTCATCCCGAATGACGGTGTCGGACTTGCGCGCCTTGAATTCATCATCAATTCATATATCAAAATCCATCCTCTGGCGCTTTTGAATTATAAAAAACTTAAGGACACAAACGTAAAGCTCCAAATAAGCGACCTCACTCAGGGCTATTCAAACAAGGCTGACTTTTTTGTGGATAAGCTTGCTGAAGGAGTAGGCACAATCGCGGCCGCTTTTTATCCCAAGGATGTAATTGTCCGCATGAGTGATTTTAAAACGAATGAATACGCTAATCTTATCGGTGGCATACCGTACGAGCCTAAGGAAGAAAACCCTATGATCGGATGGCGCGGCGCCAGCCGATATTATGACCCGAAATACAGCAACGCTTTCGCCCTTGAGTGCAAAGCAATGAGAAAAGTGCGGGATGTCATGGGCCTAACGAATTTAAAGCTTATGGTCCCCTTCTGCAGGACTGTTGAGGAAGGAAAAAAAGTAATCGCTGAAATGCGTAAAAACGGCCTAAAACAAGGCGAAAACGGGCTTGAGATCTACGTTATGTGCGAGATTCCGAGTAACGTAATACTTGGCGAGGAATTCTGCAAGATCTTCGACGGATTTTCCATCGGCTCAAACGATTTGACTCAGCTTACCCTTGGCGTTGACCGCGACTCCGCGCTGGTAAGTCATGTGTATGATGAAAGGAACGAAGCGGTAAAGACATTAATCCGCCAGATCATCAAAATCGGCAAACAGAAAAAACGTAAAGTCGGCATCTGTGGCCAAGCGCCGTCTGATTATCCTGAATTCGCGCGCTTCCTCGTTAAAGAAGGGATTGTTAGTATGTCGCTTAATCCGGATACCGTGGTAAAGACGATTATTGATCTGACGAAATGATAACCAATTGATATTCCAATTGAAGATTCCCGCTACGCTTTGAAGACCCAATTGATAACCCGATTGTAATAAATTGCAGTCGGGTTTTTTATTATCATATTTACTTATCAATCGGGTCTTCTATTAGGTCCCCCATTGGGTCTTCAATTGGAAAATGTATTGACAATATTTTATTTAATGCTATAATGTCATAAACGCTGTGAGCTAGTAACACTTCAAGATGCGCCTCGGCGTTCCCGTAAAACCGGGATTTAAATACTAACCGCTTAAGGAAACATAGGATTTGGTTTTTTTGGGAAAGTAAAAATGTTCATTCCCTGGCTAAATCACTCTAGAAAAATAGGCGGATTTATGGTATAATTATAAGATGCGATAAATGCATCCCGAACGAAGTGAAAGCGACTAAGAAGAAGCTTGAAACGAAGTGAGGGCTAAGATGTAAAAATTTACAAAGAAAATTTTTACATCTTAGGGCATTTACCATCTCGTAAAAGATAAATCTATATCTCAATGCTAATCAATAACAATGTTAATATAAATCATTGGCAAAGAGACTTTGATCTGAATTTATACGAATCCAGGCTGGCATTTTTTGCTGCTAAAAAGGAACAAATTGAAACTGAAAGAAGATATTTTCATGGAATAAATATTATTGATAACCTAATTGAAAATGATCAAAAGGAAATAGATGAGTTAAATAGGGAAATAGACGATTTAACAAGGCGTTCACGTTTAGGCGGCATTCTTAAGGGCAAAGAAAAATTTGATGACCAAATTACTAAACTTATTGCAAAACGCGATGCAATAATTGTTAGAAAAGAATCTCGCGAGAAAGTCAGAAATGATTTAAATAAGCCAATAACAAGCAGGGTAGAATTTGATTCTACGCTAAAAGATATAAATTCCTATTCAAATACACTTGCATCGTTAGAAGGTCCTGTATTAGATCAAGTTTCAATAGATATGCTGTGCACATCTGATTTAGGGGTTTTCTTTAGGGAGGAATTGACAACTGCGCTGGAACACTCTCAAAACAAAATGGTAATGAGGGATAAAATTTATAACCTCACTCTTACAAAATCAGCTGATCCGAAAATATCCGGCCAGGCAAACGCTGATTGGATGGTACATGAAAAAGAAATAACAGAAAAAATTAAAAAAGAGAAAAAGAAACAGGTTGTCGATTTGCATGAAATAAACATGCACAACAAAGAAAGAAGTAATCGCATAAACTGGATTAATAGACGTATTGCAGAATTGGAATCGATTGAAAAAGCTAAAAAAGAGGCAGCTGAAAGCAAGTCAATCGAAGGAGCAGATGAAAACTATAACGCTTTGCTTAAAAAACAGATCGAAGAAGATTTGCGCGGCGTTTCAGGCAGAATCCATAAAGACGTAATGGTAAATCAGGAACGAAATGTTGTTAAGGTAAGCAATTTGCTTTCCAAGCAAAATAAAGATCAATTAAGAGATCTTTTACTTTTAGCTAGGGAAATGAATGAAGCACAGGTAATGAAATATTTAGAAGGAAGATATAATATTATTGCGGAAAAATTTAAGGCGCTTAAAGATAAAAAACCGCCTCATTTTAGCGATATACAGGCGCAGGATATTAAAAGATTTCTGAAGGGATTTTTATCTACTGTGATCAATAATCCTGAGGCTTTACGGCATGGAAGGGAAACTGTTTTAAAAATAGCTGAAAATTTGGAACATACGGAAAATGTTTTGGATAACCTGGATTCCGAACTTTCGATTTTAGATAAAAAGGCTAAAAATCCGGAAGCGTTTAAAAATGAGGCTCACCGAAAACATATACTTGTCAAATCAAAAATACAGGAATTGACCCCTGAACGCATAGACAGAATACTTATTGCTTTAGATAACGAAGAAAGGGCTCGCTTACAAAGCCTAAAACCAAATGAAAAAACAAAATATGATAGAGAATTGGGCGCATCTCTTATTTATAAAAAAAGGAAAGCGGCCTATGAAGATCTGAAAAGGGCAGACCATCCGCTGAGGCAATCTTTTCAGGAGGCAGATATTCAGATACAAAATATTGAAAAATTAAGCCAGGAAGAGGTGGTTGGCCTTAACGATGATCTTAATTACATTTATGAAAAATTATTATTTTATACAGGTGAAAAAGTCGATAAAGCTCTGGATAAGTCTAAATGGAATAATACAGATAAGGCGCGCGCTGTCATAAGATTGATAGCAGGTGAATCGAATCCTGAAAAAATTATGGTTATCCTTAAGGATAACCTTGGCCCTGAGCATCTGGAATTAGTCAATGACAGCGAATTCGAAAACCACTTGGGATCAGACGGAAAAAGGGTCAATTTAAAAGAAGTCACGAGCGGCGCAATGGTTTTTTATGAAAGGGGCGAGGAATGGAAGATTATTATAAACAAAGATGGTATAAAAAACGTCGAGGATTTGACTAACCAGATAACCCATGAGCTTCGCCATCTGGAATTTGAAAATGATAAAGAGACCAAAGAAGATATGGAGAGGATATTTATGCAGAATCCAAAATGGACCGAAATCAAACAATCATTCTTAAACACTTTCCCTGACAAAATACCGCCTGTAGGAGATGAGTGGAAGGATGAGTATGTGTTAAGCGAACTTTATGCGATGCTTCATGAAATTTTTGGTGAAAGTGAGAAACTTAAAAATCTCCGTAAAGTCATTGAGGAAGATGCGAAGATATCGCCAAAAGACATAGGAATACCTGAAGCTATGAGGCGTGGTTATGCAGGCGCGGAATCCGCATCAGATGTGATGGCGGGCATGGAAAAAGAAGGTGGAGGCGCGGGTGGCGGTGGGGCTGAAGAAACTGGAAGCGGTTCAGCTGAAAGGTTTGAATTGGACATCAAAAAAAACGCGGAAGAAATAACAAGGCTGATCAATTCAGAATATATTAAAATGATGCCTGGAAGTGCAGACGTATTAAAACTAATGAAAGACTTTAATGATGATACTGCAGAGCTTAATGAATTTTTAAAAAAAGACAAAAGCGAATTCTTAAGTTATAAAATCAACAAAAGGATAGAACAGGTCAGTAAAGATCTTGGGGAAATTGAAAAAAAAGTTTCAGACGTTGCAGAAAAAATGCCGAATACTTCAATGAATCCATTACGGGACCTATGGAACAGGTCGCAATTTTTATCTTTGGATGACATATTCCAGGTCGGAGTGGATATTAAAGAATGGTGGACAAGAAGGCATACCAGAAGAAAAGCAGACCATGCGGCGCGCATTGGTTCCGCACTTTTTGATAAAATCCCACTTCCTATTGCCAGTGAATTCGGTACAGAGGCCTCGGCAAGATTTAGGAAAGCCGAAGAAGCCGAGGTGGAAGAGTGGAAAAGCCGCCTTGCGCATCTTGATGCCTGGGAACTTACTGATATTATCAAAAATCTTTCCGAAGAAATCGATCCTAACAAGGACACGTTTAAGGCGGTAATAAGGATATTGGCTGATAAGGGCAGGATCAACTGGCGGGATGAAAATCTTTGGAAACTTCTTAATAAACTCCAGAATGGCACTGAGCTCAGACCGGGAGATCGTTCATTGCTGAAAAATCCTATCCTTTTAAGACAAAAATTGCACAAAGCTTTTGGTGAGATCTTTGAGAACTACGATGAATATCTGAATCTCGAAAGGACTACCGGAAGCAATTACAAAAGCGGAAAAGAAAAATATATTCCAGGCTTCGACAAAATCCAGGATCAATTAACCGGCAGGCTGGAAATGCTTCTCCGTAAGCACAGGAATGGCGAGAATGTGGATCCTCAGGAATACGAGGGTATTATTGAGTATTGTATTAAAAAGGGTAAATCAACAGCTGAAGATTGTTATTTCCATCTAATGGCAGGCGTTGCCTCCGGATTGCTTTACGCGGACAGGCCATTGGCCCTTGACGGTGAATATATAAATAATTGGCCTGGATTGCAATGGATATATAACCAAAAAACGCCATTAACAAGAAAGGATTACATATGGTACTGCGAACATTTTTTCAAGAAAGAATATGAAAATGGGGTTATGGGAAAGGATTTTAAAACCTTTTTCTGGACAGAAGTTAACAATGACACAATGGTTGTCCAACGGGTACGCAAGGCGGTTAGCGAACGAGCATGGGATCATGATTGGTGCAGGTCTTTTGCGCCTCTTGGCGACGCAAATACTGCAAAAAGGTTCCTTGCCGGAAAATCAGGCCAGCAGGAAGTTAAAGATACTGCTGTAGAAAACGCGTATGTCGGTGCTTTACAATGGTTCGAGGAAAATGCAAGGAACCCTCATAAAATAGAAGCGCGTAAAGCATTTGCCCGGCAAATCGCATGGGTTGCAATGATCGACGGTATAGTTGATGGTGTGGCTTATGAACGCGGTGCGAATGATATTAGCACTAGGGGAAACGCAAGCATAATGAACGCAGTTCCTCGTGAGGCGAGAGTCGGAAACCATGCACAATGGACTACTAAGGAGCATAAAGACAAAATCCGGGATTTTATTGCAAAATTTGATCCGCATTTTTTTGAACTTATCCGTGATGAAGTCAGGGCAAAAACAAAAGAGGGAAAGGAAGCATTGGGAAAAGAAGTCAGAGATTATCTTCTTTCCCAGCCGCGTTATGCCTCAATCCATGAACAAATTACAAGTATCGCTGAAATCGATCACGTGTTTGAAAAACTGGATGCGATTATTATTTGTATGATAAATACTGTTCCTGAGGAAGAATTATATAGAATTATAGATACTGTAAAACCTCCAAAGGTTGAGGAATAGGAATTAAGAATTAAGGAAATCGGCCGTTGGAAGATTAAGCAGTGTGCACAGGATCCACGTCGATCCTCCACCCTTTTGGCGGTTTCCAGTGCGCGAAAACAATATCAGGATTATCAGAACGCAAAAGCACATGGTAATAATAGCGATTAGATACTTTTGGCACCATTGCCGGAGCGCTGACAATTTTTGCGTTCAGATTATTTATTTTAAAAATGTCCTCAAGCGTTTCCTGTTCGTTTTTGATGTGCGATGAAAGTTTATCCTTATCAGCGCCAACAACGGTAAACTTAACCATCTTGGTAAATGGCGGGTAACTGAGCTTCAGACGAATCCTTAATTCATTTTCTATAAAATTGTTGTATTCATAATTCGCCGCTTTAAGAAGTGTCGGATGGTGAGGATTGTAGGTTTGAAGTATCACTTCGCCGGGGTCATCCCTCCGCCCGCACCGCCCTGACACCTGCGTGAGTATCTGGAAAAGCCGTTCAGAGCTTCTGAAGTCGGGAATATGAAGGCCAATGTCCGCTAGGATTATTCCGATTAAGCTGACTTTGGCGAAATCAAGCCCCTTCGCTATCATTTGTGTTCCCACAAGGATGTCGTATCTATGTTCGGAAAAATCTTTATAGATCGGTGAAAAGCCCTCGTTGCTTTCAGTTGTATCGCGATCCGCTCGGACTATTCTGGCTTTGGGGAAAAGGCGTTTCACTTCTTCCTCGACACGCTGTGTGCCGACGCCGATATTCTTTATATAAGGCGATCTGCACTCAGGGCAAAGTAAAGACGGTTCTTTTGAGTAATTGCAGTAATGACATATTAATATTTCGGATTTCGCATTTCGGATTTCGTATTTTGTCGTTTCGTTGTTTCGTTGTGTCGTTGTGTCGTTAAAAGATCTATGAAGTTTCAAAGAGATATCGCAATTCGGGCATTTCTCTGTATAACCGCAATCCCTGCATACAACGGCATTGGCCAGCCCGCGCTGGTTAACAAAGAGTATCACTTGTTCATTCTTATCAAGGCGGTCTTTTATTTTATTCTGCAGAAGCAGTGAAAAAATGCTGAAATTCCGTTTTTTAAATTCATCCCGAAGATCGACGATCTGGATTTTAGGAAGGCCTGGGCTAAAAATCCTTTCCCTCAGTTCCAGATAAATATATTTTCCTTCTTTTGCCTTTTCATAGCTTTCAGCTTTTGGTGTGGCGCTTCCGAGAATAAGTTCAGCCTTCCAGATCTTCTTCATTTCTTCAGCAACCCTGTGGGTCTCATAATATGGAGCTGATTCCTGCTTATAGGTCCATTCATGTTCCTCATCGATGATGATCAGACCAAGATTTGTGACTGGCGCGAAAATAGCGGACCTCGAACCTATTATCAAAGGCGCGTTTCCGCTTCTCACTTTCCACCATTCATGTGCGCGCTGCCCGTCATTTAATTTTGAATGGAAAATAGCCACATTGTCGCCGATGTATTCTTTAAAATAATTGATGGTCTGAGGGGTAAGCGCGATTTCCGGGACCAGAATGATAGACTGCTTACCGGACTTTATAGTATTTAAAATCCGCCTAAGGTAAATTTCGGTCTTTCCTGAGCCAGTTATACCATGGAGAAGTATTGGTTTATCGGTTGATTCTATTTTTTTCAAAATATCTTCCTGGTCTGAGGTAAGTATTTTAGAAGGGTCTTTTATACCAGTGGTTATGGTATCAATTGGTTTAAATATAGGATCGGCCAATTCCTTAATCGCGCCCTTTTTGATAAGGGATTTTAATGTCGCGGCACTTATTTTTGCTTCATTGGCCGAGCTTTTTGAAATCTCACCATTATTCATACGCATGAGCTCTATCAGCTTTTTTTGTTTTTCACCCATTCTGATGTTATCCTCAGATATCAGCTTATATGACAAACGGAATGGGGCCTTCATATTCCCGTTCCATATCTGTTTGGGTACAAAAAGTCTCAAAGACCGGGCAAGGCTTGTCTTGTAATATTGCGATACAAAAAACGCTATTTTCAGATGCTGAGGAAGCAAAGAGCAATCGGAAATAAGATTTAAAATTGGTTTGATCTTATCAGCGGTAATATCTGTCGGCGGATTTTCTGAGATTTCAGTAATAATGCCTTTAACTGTTTTGCTCCTAAACTGCATTTCAGCAAATGAACCGATCTTCATTTCCGCTGCTAAAAAATCCGGGGCGCTGTATGTCAGTTCATCATCGAATCCGCCTGATTTTTTGAATAGCACTATCTGGGCGTATTTCATATTTTTATAATTTTTAGGTACATATATTACCACATTTCTTAACTTAAAATACCTAATATCTAATGCCTAATATCTAATTTTGCAGTCAGATATGCCGTCTGACAAAATTAGACATTAGATATTAGGTATTAGAAATTTGTGTAGTTGTTTCGTTTATGATAAAATTTATCCAAATAAAAAAATAAATGAAATTTTCCTACACAGCGCTTACCGCCGATAACAAAAAAATGACAGGCGTTCTGGACGCAGAAAGCCTTGCCGCCGCGCAGTCGGAACTGCACAAAATGGGTGTGGCCATTATTACTGTGGGCGGAATTACCGAAGAAGAATATGAAAAATTAAAAAAAGTACAGGAAGAAGCAAGGGTGGCAAAAGGTATTCAGTCGTTTACATTCATTGCCGTCGATCCTAATAATAAGGAAATCGAAGGCACAATAGATTCTGCTGATGATTATTCGGCTTATAAAAGACTTCGCACGGAATATAAGTTTAAGATAAATGAATTATATTTAAGCACGGCAACGGATGCCGAAAGGCTAACAGCTAAAAAGGTTCTTGAAGGCTTTGAGGCGCGTCTTGAATCAGACCTTGAAAAAGAGAAAACCGAAAGAGGCGAGGAAGGTGAGGAAGGGGGTGAAAAAATAAGCAGGGAGCTCGTGGCGGAAATCGATTTGGTAATAATAAATACAAAGACCCTGATGGAATCGCATAGAAATCTATTTAGCATGGATATGCAAAGGGAAATTACAGAAGCGCTTGGGGAACTGGAAAGGATCCGTACAAGTAATAATGTAAAACATATAACTGAAGTAAGTAATACTCTTTATGAATTAATCAGCAATCCGGATAAATCTGAGGGTGAAGTCGCTGACGCTGAATATAAATCCATATTAAATAAACTTCAGGAAAGTGCCCTTGTAAAAAAAGAATTCGACTTATACAAAAAAGCGATTGAGGCTACTGGCGCAAAAAAGGTTTTTAAAAATATTGTTGAACGCTTAAAAAATCTCACCGCGCCAAAGGAAGAAACGCCTAAAAAACCAGTTGGCGCATTAGGCAAAGCAAAAAATAAGCTCCATAAACTGCTTGAAAAATTTACCGAAAAAAAAGTTACCAAACGCAAAAAACCAAAATCATCTTTTGGGATATTTCTAGGTACTTTAATTGATTATTTTAAAGCCACTTCACCTGTATTAAAAAAAACGCGCAAAAAAGAATTGGCCAAGGCTTTCAAGTCGATGTTCAAAAAATCTATAAAAGCAGGTGAAGAAATTGAAGCTGAGGCTGAAGCCGAAGCTGAAGCAAAAAAGGAGGCGGTTAAAAAAGAAAAACCTGTAGAGGAAAAAATCAAAAAAGGTAAATGGGATTTTACGGATCTGTTTCTTGAAACAGACAGTTTTTTATGCTGGCTGCTTTGTTTTTATATTATTTACTTCTATCTTGTAAATTTTTCGCTTGAAAAAAACATAGGGCTTAGCCGTGATTTTATCCTAAAGACCATTAAAACACCTCTTATTCTTAATATCACGATATTCCTTTTAATCGCCCATTATGTTTTAAGGATGCGGAATATGCATTTCCGCCATAACTTTTTCGCAAGCCTTTTTTTGATATTTTTATGTCTGGGCGTATATACCTTACTGATAGTAAATTTTTAGAATTTAATGTTACTTCGTTGTTTCGCTTGCCTTGCCGGCAGGCAGGTCATGTCGTCATTTCGTAATATTTATCCTCGCCTTGTATTAAACTCCTGATTTTGATAAGCTGATTAAAGATTTTTAAATACAATATTAAAATAAAAATTATGCGCTCTGAGAAAGGAAAAATTCTAAGCTGGATAATCTTTATAATTATTATATTGATTATATTTGGTTTGCTTTTGTATTTTCAGTCAAAGAAGAAGGCTGAAAAGATTATGCCGCCTGAAAAAATTTTAGAAGAAACAAAAATCACTAAACCAAGAAAAACATTTGCTACAACAGAATTAACTGAAGATGAAAAAAATAATAGGGATAATGATGCATTTAATCAGGCGCTTCTAACAGGAAAAGGATGTGAAGAAATAAAATATGATGAAAAGCTCAGACAGTTATGTTTTGATACATTGGCATACAATGAAGCTCTTAGTAAAAATGATGAAACGATTTGCGAAACTATCGTTGATTCTGAAATGAAGGCAAAGTGTTATGACCAGATTTATCTGAATCTTGCGCTAAGGAGTTTGGATTCAAGGCTTTGCGATAAAATAAAAGATGAAAAAATCAAACAAAACTGCAATGATCAGATTCTCGCATTTTCAGGAATTGGCATTAAGTCAGCATCTGACTGTACCGTCATCAAAGATATGACTTTAAAACAAATGTGCCTTGATAATTATTATATGCAAAATAGCGCGGCAAATCTTGATAAAGCCGGCTGCGATAAAATCAGCGACTCTGATAAAAAAGATCGGTGCATCAATACTGTGGCGCAAAAAATTGAAATCGCTGAAATAAGTAAAATACAAGCTGTGAGAACTTATCAGACAGCTGAGGAGACACTCAAAAGCTGTGATAGCTTAAGCGGTGGTGATGCTGATTCTTGCAAAAATGAAGCTAATTTTAACCTCGCTCTCGATAATAAAGACTTATCTTATTGTAATAAGATTACTGACAGTGGATTGCAGAATAACTGCGTGCAGACTCAAAGTGTAAGTATTAACAGCTATTATCTAAAACAGGCCGTTCGCCTGAAAGACAAAAGCCTTTGCGATAAAATACTCGACGCTTCTTTGCGCGCCACATGCCAGACTTCCATACAATGAAATTTTGTTAAAACATAATTTCTTAATTTTCATATTCAATGAAAATCAAAAACTGTTATAAATATCTGATTATAAGTTTTGGCTTGCTGGCATTCGCAAATGTCAGTTTTGCCGCCGATTCAGTTCCAATTACAGGCATTGCATATGGCGATAAAGTCGGCCTTGTTCATTTTGATTATAAAACTGCATGTCCATATAGCCCCGCAACCGGGAAATGCGAAACCGCTGACAAAAGCCAAGCACAATTCAATAATCCCAGTTACTATTTAGGCCCGACAAAACAGTTTTATTCAGGGCCTTATGATCCTTATTATTTCACACCAGGACCCACGGGCCCAAAAAATCCAACAACTTTTATACCTGGCCCATCAAATATATCAGTGCAAATAAGCACAGATAAGAATGATTGTTTTAGTAATGTTGGTGGCTATCAGGAAGGATGCCTACTTAAAGGTTTTGCCTGGAGTGATAAACTTGGCTGGATTGCTCTTGATGGGAAAACAATAGCCAATAGTATAACGGGGGGCACTTTTCAAGAGAAATGGTATCCAAGGATAAAAATGAGATCCTCTATTGAAGGTAAGGTAGCGCTTACCGGTTTTGCTTGGAATGAATATACGGGCTGGATAATGCTCTCTATGGATGACTCTGGCGTTAATGGTGTTGTTGCTGACCCTGGTAGTCAGACTAAAGACAATTGGGGCGTGTGGCTTGATTACACACAACCATCTGAAAGGGTTATTACAAATCGTGCTCCGCTTACATTTACTACTAATCCCGGAGCGCTTGATGAAACTGACAAGCTTGGGCGCCGCCTTGAAGGTTATGCCTGGAGTGAAAGGTTGGGATGGATAAAATTCAGCAAAACCGGTGCTGATAATATTGATTTTAAAACATTAACGCTTTGGACGCCTGACCAGACGCCTCCAATCCCTTTGTCGCCTGATAAACTCTGGTTCGCGACCGGCGTTAATTCAGGATACCCTGATACAACTATTGTTCCTGAAAATATCGCGTGGAATGAATTTGCGACTGATCCTGAATCAGGAATTGATAAAAATAAATCTAAAATATATATAACGGAAGTAGGCACTTCCGGACTTTGCCCAACCCCATCGCTTTTTGGTGATCCTTCATATCAGAAATCCGTAGGCAGGATGACGTATCCACTGCCAGCGAAATATGATGATCTGGGAGTTGGAGATATGATGAGATTAATTTTGCCTTCAATGGCATGGGTAAAAAATGTATTAAGCGGTTATTGTAAATATCAGCTTGAGGCAGAGATATGGAACGATGTTAACAATGTAATTTACATTGGCGACCATTTTGAACCTTCTCCGACAGCTACAGATAATAAATATAACTTCGATCCGATCACTGTTTACGTGCGGGCCGGGGATTATTCCTCTTCTGGTTCTAGCTTAACTTCAGTTCCCAGCACTAACCCGCCTTCAGCTTATAGCGATGGCAATGAGCCTATTACATATACAGAGTATTTTCAGGATGTAGCGGGAAATCCGATTTTTGACATTCCGACAGGTGCTGCTTATGACGACTCCTCTGGTAAGTCCCCAGGCCGAAAAGTTGTTCTGACTTCAAATATTTCTAATGAATTGATTTATGATTTAACTCGGCCTATACCCTCGCCTACTAATCTACAAACTATAAGACCCGTCCTTCATGACGATTCCATAATTGGCGGTATGGCACTTGCTTTTACTGAAACCGACAGTACAATGGGCTCAAAAACATTTGCCGATGGCAAAAGCCTTAATTGGCCTGTATACAAATACAATGGAGGGAATAAATGGGATATTGAAATAAACAATGTCGGATATTCTTATCCTATGACTTTTGCTTCTTTTGCACCTAGCGGTGACTTTATTAGATCCGGGCTATGCGATGATCCAGGCTGCCAGACTATCCAGAAAAATTTCACAATCAATTCATTTAATTATAAGGTTTACAATGAAAAACTTCCTGAGACTTCTAAAGAAATCGATATCCCTTCATCCCCACCTATCCCCTTCCCGCCAAACTTCAAGCCAGTTAATACATCATCAGAAATTCCAGCCTGCTATGATGACAATGATGCGACGACTACTCCTGACTGCGCAAATATTAACTTTCCTACTACACCACCTCCAGGCCTTCCCGTACCTCGCGTTGCGACAACAGGAATCATAGACAATATCGCTAAAGAAGTATCATTTAAACCTGCTATTCAGACTGAAAATGCAAAAATAAGCGGTGAGATCACAGGAGTTAGTAATGTTCTTACATTAAGTTATCCTGCAGACCTTTCATTCGATATTAAAAATTACAGCAGTTCGGACATTACTTCAGGTAATAACAGCGGGATTTCTTTTGATAATATAATCCAATATTACGGCAATGCTTCTGCCGCATTAATGGAAAGCCACAGGATCAATGAGATTAATGAGATTGACTCAGAACTTAAGAATACCGACGATAACCTCGCATGGTCAGATCCATTTGAATTCTGTACAAACTGTACAAGATATGAAATGTATATGAAAGGTGGGCATAATTATGGCACTCCGATGGTACCTATAGAGCCTAATAATACTCCCTTCTTAGATTTCTTTGAGCAATTCCATTCAGGTTCTAAATTTTATTATAATGATGACGCCCTTACTCCAGCCAATATAGTTTTGTCTTCTGAAGTTTCAGCCAAGGCCTCTGCTCATCCTGAATTCGACACTAGTCAATTACCTGATGGCTATTTGGCCAATGAGATTGGCGATGACGGACGTTATGGTGTAACTGGACTTGCCAGCATTCCTCAGAAGTACGATCCAATAAAAACTGATGATGTGAATCATAATTTAACAGATCCTTTTAACTACCCACCCGGATATATCGACAGAAGTGATCCTACGAACCTTGATTTGGATTTAGTCTCTGGCAAAACCAAAACTAAACAAATCCGTTTCTACCCGGAGAAACTTGTGCCAGTTACATTAACCGGTTTAAAACTTCGTTTTATTCAGGAAATCGCTTATCGCTTCCAAAAAGAACCACCTCTCCCAACACAGCAAATCTATACGGTCTATGCTTTAGCGAATCCACTTTTAGAAAATGTAGAAGTTAAAGATACTGGCCTTGAAGCTAAAGGAACTGTTGCTGGTGAACAAATTGTAACTGGACGTCAGTTTGAAGTCGTAAGCACAGCTGGCACACGCAAATTACAAGAAGAAATGAGAAGGAATGTCGCTGAAATGCTTGCGGGCTTTTATACTGTTCCGTGTCAGATGAGCGGAGACGGCCAAACAATAAAAGGATTCGATACAACCGGAGATTGTGTGGTAAAAGATACTGTCAATAACACGATGTTCGCATATTATGAAGGTAACGAAAACCAGACCTTGACGCTTGGCGACGAATCAGCTGATCTTACAGCCCCAAACTTTCCGTATACCATAATCGTTAAAGGCGGAGCAAATGTGTTTATAAAAAGTAACATCGTTTATGTGCCGGGATCCTCTTTTGGTATCATAGTCATTGCGGATACCGTTGGCGTAGGCGCGAACACATACATATCTCCGGTTCCTACAAATATATCAGCAGTGCTTTACACAGAAGGAAGCATTCTTAGCATGAGCAATACAGGCCAGCTTTATTATGGAGGAGCGCCGGGAGATATAACAGATTTAGCTAATCAACTATATTGGAGGGGCAGTTTCGCTTCAAGAAACACGATTGCCGGCGCTGGACAAAAGAAAATACCTACAGGGGTAAAGTGTCTTGATGCAGATACAACATTCAGCTGCGCTCAAAGGTATGATATGGATTATTTGAGAAGGTTTACTGTTGTTATTGATAACACTTCGGTACCTCCTAACTTCACTACTATTGCCAGTAATGGTAAGTTCAGTGGTGGCGGCTATTGCAAACCAGATGGCACTTGCGTAATGGGAGGTACCCGACCTTCAGTTGTAGTACTTGATGGCTCCAACCACATAGATGAATTAAAGTCTCAACTGGCAACGGTTTATGTGGAAAAAGATTCTGCCACTTTAAACAATCCTCCTCCGGGATTCTCAGTAACGTTTGGCCTTGAATCAATTCAGGAGATCAGATAATTCTAATTGGTGACCAGCCCCGATGCACCTCGGGGCGGAGACCTAATTGGTGACCTTATAGAAATTTAGTATTTCTGAATATCTCCAATTAGGTCCCCATCCCGACGAAAGGAGGGATAAGTCTCCCATTAGACCTCCAATAAGAAAATATGTACGAAATTCTTATTCAATATGGCCCTCTTACGATAACTACATTTAATGTGCTTCTTGCCATAGCTTTTATTGTCAGTACGATTATTCTTGTTAGGTATACACAACTTAAAAAAATGAAACTGAGTTTTTTTGTTAATAACTTTATTTATTTCATAATCTTCCCTTTATTGGGAGGACGCATTTTTTATATTTTTGAACATTTTTCAGCATTTATGAGGATCCCTCTTCAGATTCTTGAAATATGGGATATGAGATTCAGCGCTTTTGGCATTTTTTACGGCGCGGTCATTACTTTATACATTTTAGCCAGACGCGAGAATGAGGATTTCTGGGGCTGGCTGGATGCCTTTATTTTAAGCGGGCTTGTTGGTCTTGTTTTTATTCATATTGGACATTTTTTCAACGGGACTAATTACGGAAAACCGACTGATCTGCCGTGGGGAATCGCTTTTGACACTTATAATATTCCGTTCATAAATCCAATTCATCCGGCCCAGATCTACTCAGCCTTGGCTTCATTTATTATATTTGGAGTTGTTATGGGAATAGTAAAGCGCACTCATTTAGCTGGTTTGGCGGGGAATCTTGCGATAATATTATATTCTGTCAGCGCTTTCGGAATTGATTTTTTGCATGGTTCACCATCAAGTTATGCAAAGATCAATTATTTAATAGTTGCTTCTATTGCAGTAATATTTTATATTCATTGTTCCTATAAAAAGTTATTTGATTAATTTCACAATATGTTTAATTTTCCGGCAGACATAAATATTAATAATCTGATAGATTTGATGAGCTCCCCATCATTTAAGATGATCCAGTTAATATTTGTAATATATATTGGACTATTGTGGCTATCGGTAATAATCTGGGTTACGCGTGATGCGATCCAACGTTCAGACAGTTTGTTTTTTCAGGTCATCGCTATAATGCTTAACATTGTCTTTCCGATTTTGGGAATCCTTCTTTATCTTATAATCAGGCCGGGCAAGACAACTGCAGAAAGATATTACGAAGAACTTGAACATCGCTTGATACTGGAAAGTATCGGTGAAACCGGGGATGATACCAAGGAGCGTAAAAAAGCCTACAAAAAAGAGAGTAAAAAACCTGAAAAAACGGATGCGTAATTAATTTTAAATTTTAAATTACAAATGGCCATTCGGTCTTGCCGTTCGAGGCCCTGAGGCCCTCAGGCCCGAGCGGGAGCTCATGGTCGAAAGACAAATTACAATTTTATATACGGAAACCTAAATGAAAATTTGTTATTTAAAATTTAAAATTTGTAATTCATATTAATATTAACTATATGGATAAATTTCTTACATTTAAATTTTATTTCACTATCAGGCCGGATTCTGATTTCCAGTACACCAAGCTTACCCTGGCTTTAACGCTTTTATTGTTTTTGATAAGCATAACAATACGAATTTATAAGAAAAAGTATGCCAAAGATGATATTCTTAAAAAAATGCTGAAACGTTATCCTGGCCGCTTTTTTTGGTTTGGATTGATTTTGCTGTCTCTCCTTTTATTCAGGGAGGCAGGCATTCCGATTCTTTCTATGAGGATCTGGTGGGTATTATTATTCATATATATGGCTTACTGGATAATAAAAACCTGCATAACGTTTAAAAAAGAATACAAATTCCGCTCAAATCAGGCATATCATCACGATGCCATGTCAAAATACCTGCCAAAGAAGAAAAAGAAATGATTGTCGTCAATTTAGGATTATTAGGATAATTTGGATTATTGCGATTTTTAGAGTTTATCTGATTCAACTCATTCACCAATCGTAATAATCCCAAAAGACCTAAAAATCCTAATAATCCTAAAAAGTGTGAATACCAATGAACAACTATTAATACATTATAAAATATTAAAAACAGTTTTAATTGTGCCTATTTTTAAAGCATTTTAGCCAAAATTACGGTATTGACAATTTTTTTTGAACAAAACTCTTGCACGAACAAATTATTTCTGTTAAAATTCTTCTGCGTGATTTATTAATCGACAAACTTAATGGAAAGAAATAAGAAGAAAAAGCTTATAGCCAAACACGGCAAGCACCAGAAAGACACTGGTTCTGCGCAAGTGCAGATTGCAATTCTTACTGAACGCATAAATGAACTTACCGGACACCTGAAAGTCCATAAAAAGGATATTCATAGCCGTAAAGGCTTGCTTTCAATGGTCGGTAAAAGACGGAGACTCTTAAATTACGTTAAAAATAAGAATCCTGAAAAATATCAGGAAGTGATCAAAACATTAGAACTCCGAAAATAATTATTAACCTGTAAGGCTACTTTTGTAAAAGTTTCAAGTTATAGCTCATCAAATACTGCAAAAAATCATGGTGTATTATAATTTGGGACTTTACCTTGTGGCCTTAGGGAAATAAACCTATATCTTTTAACTTATATTTCTTATGAAGCCACAAGAATTTCGCCTGCCTATAGGCGACAAAGAACTAATTATAGAAGTGGGAAAGCTTGCCCAGCAGGCTAATGGCAGCGCAACCGTACGACTTGGTGACACGGTTATTTTAGCTACTGCAGTAATGTCGCAGGAAATACGCGAAGGCGTAAATTTTCTTCCTCTGATGGTTAATTACCAGGAAAAGATGTACGCGAGCGGAAAAATCAAGTCCAGCAGGTTCGTTAAGCGTGAAATGCGCCCGAGCGATGAAAAGATCCTTATGGCCCGTGTCGCTGACCGCACATACAGGCCTTTATTTCCAAAATATTTTTATAAGGATATCCAGGTGATGCTTACTACGCTTTCCTATGATCTGGAAAATGAGCACGATATAGTCGCTGCCATAGCCGGTTCTGTGGCACTTTCTTTATCAGATATCCCGTTTGAAGGCCCAACCGCCAGCGTACGCGTAGGGCTTATTAGCGGCGAATTTGTACTTAATCCTACCCATGAAGCGCGTACTAAATCTGATCTTGACCTTATTGTCTCAAGCGACCTTAATAATGTAATAATGATCGAAGCGGGCGCGAATGAGGTGCCTGAAGACAAAATGCTGGAAGCCATTGACTTTGGCAAAAAATGGAGCCAGAAAATCGCCAAATTCATCCATGATATCCAGAAAAAAGTTGGTAGGCCTAAAATCGAATTTACTCCAGCAGAAAAAAATCAGGCGATAACAGATTACGTTGAAAAAAACTACGAAGATAAAGTAATGAAGGCCATATATGAAAAAACGGGCAAACTAGATCGCTTTAGGTATTTCCGAGAGATCACCAAGGAAATCGAGGATTATTTTAAAGATAAAGTCGAAGAAAAAGAAATTAAAGAAGTCGGTGAAGCCGTGGACCATCTGGTAAAGCATACTGTCAGGAAGAATATTCTTGAGAACGAAAAAAGGGTAGGTGGCCGTAAGCTGAATGAAATAAGGCCGCTTAGCATTGAAGTCGGGCTCCTTCCGCGGACACATGGTTCCGGGCTATTCCAGCGCGGTGAAACTCAGGGTCTTACTACCTGCACTTTGGGCGCTCCTGGAGACGCTCAGATAATAGAAGGAATCGAGGGCGAGGAAAAAAAGTCATATTACCATCATTACAATTTCCCGCCTTTTTCAGTCGGCGAAACAAGCAACCGCCTTTACCCGGGAAACCGCGAAATAGGCCATGGCGCGCTTGCTGAACGCGCGTTAATGCCTATGCTTCCTAAAAAAGAGGATTTCCCATACACAATCCGCATATGCACCGAAATATTATCATCAAACGGCAGCAGTTCAATGGCTGCCACATGCGGTTCTACTTTAGCGCTTATGGACGCGGGCGTACCCATTAAAAAGCCTGTTGCCGGCGTTGCTATGGGTCTTATGACAAGCCATCACAATCCGGACTTGTATAAGATCCTCACTGACCTTCAGGATGAAGAAGATATGGGAGGAGATATGGACTTTAAAGTCACTGGTACGCGCGAAGGCATTACGGCTATCCAGATGGATATAAAGATCAAAGGCCTGCCTGATAAAATATTCAAAGAAGCCCTAAATCAGGCTTATGAGGGCCGCCTTGAGATTCTTGACGCGATGGAAAAAGTCATAGCCAAACCAAGGCTTGAATTATCCAAGTATGCTCCAAGACTTATAACTATTAAGGTCAATCCTGAAAAGATACGCTTCATAATCGGCCCTGGCGGCGAGGTGATTAATAAAATAATAAGTGAAACCGGCGTTCAGGCTATCGATATCGAACAGGACGGCACTGTAATAATCACTTCAGTAAGCGCTGAAGGTAGTGATAAAGCTAAAGCCTGGGTTGAAAGCATTGTCGCTGAACCGGAAATAGGAAAAATTTACACAAACGTCAAAATAACTAAAATGTTCGAATTTGGCGGCCTTGTGGAATTTATGCCGGGAAAAGAAGGTATGATCCACATTTCTGAAGTTGCGGATGAATATGTTCAAGACGTTAGTAAATACCTTAAAGAAGGTCAAATTGTAAATTGTAAACTTCTGGCTATTGATGAGCGCAGTGGCAAATTCAAACTGACTATGAAAGGCGTTAAGCAACCATAGTACAATAAAATACCTAATATCTAATACCTAATATCTAATTTTGACAGTCGGATATTCCGCATGACAAAATTAGGCATTAGATATTAGGTATTAGATATTAAGAAAAAGGTTATATCGCCATCCTGATAAACTCCGTGACCGTATTGCTTTCCAGATATTGTTCAACGGTTTTTTCGCCGTCTTTAATATAAGATTGTTTAAGAAGCGCGCTTTCTTCACGGAATTTCTTTTCCTTCCCCGTCATTATCCTGTCCCATATCTGCTCAGGCTTTCCTTCCTCTTTTAATTGGGCTTTCCAGATTTCCTTTTCCTTTTCAACAATCTCAGCTGGCATGTCTTCGGGATTTATAACAGTTGGATTCATCGCCGCGATCTGCATAGCCATATCTCTGGCTTTTTCAACGTCCTTATCTTTTAAATTCACAATCACGCCGATTTTAGAGTTTGAGTGGACATAATCCCCTATTCCTTTACCTTCCATCACTTTGATTTCCAGAGCCATATTTTCGCCGAGTTTTGTAAACAAATCTTTTACCGCCTGCTCCTGGGATTCTTTCGCTGATTCGGCGCCTTTTTTCAGAGCGACATCTGCTGCCGCATTAGCGATTGCCTGGAATTCCTCATTTTTTGCCACAAAGTCAGTCTCGCAAAGGAACTTAACAATCGCGGCTTTGTCGCCTTTCACCTTAGTGACCACAATCCCCTGTTTTATGACCCTGTCCGCTTTCGATGCAGCTTTAGCCGCGCCTTTCTTGCGCAGGATATCTATTGCCTTTTCTTCATCTCCATTTGCTTCCATTAGGGCTTTTTTGCATTCCATCATGGAAATGCCTGTCCGCTGGCGTAGATCATTTACTTGTGCTGCTGTTATTGTCATATTTAGTTAAGAGTTAAAAGTTAAAAGTTAATAGCCAAATGAAAAATGTAAAATAAAAAATGTGAATCACAAATCTGAAATCTCAAATCACAAATTATTTTTCAGTAGTCGTTTCGCCGACCTCCTCTTTTACCTCATCAGGTTTCAGCCTAGCTTCTTCCTCTTCTTCCTCTTTTGTCTTTAAAACCAAAGCTTCCTCAAGCTGGCATGCCCATTTGTAAACAAAAGGCACTTTTTTCCATCTTCCTGCCAAAGCAGCGAATCCCATATAAACAAAAATTGCGAACTGAAGTATCAGTATTAAATCGTTAAAAAAGTTCAAAACCATCAAAAGTTTGCAAAAATAGAACAAAATCGCCAAAAGCAACCCTTGTTTTCCGTGAAAACGGCAGAATTTGCTTTCTTTTTTTAAATAAAATGGAACAATTGCCAGAAATCCAATATACGAAAGTGCCGCGATTGTGCGCTCGTGTAGAGTCGTAAGCTCTTCAATGCTCTCTTCTTTTCCTTTTGGCGGCGCATCAGTATCCGTTTTTTCCGCTTCAGGTTCCTGTTCAACGGTTTCCTTAATCTCTTCCTGTGGTGTATTTTCTTTCTTGGACATATTCTTATTAGTTCCAATTGTTATCCGATTGTAAATCCTCGCTCCCCTTAACCAAAGCGCAAGCGCTTGGTTCAGGGTTCGCTTTGTAAATCCTATTGTTAGTTAATCAGTTAACCGCAACAATTGGATTTACTATCGGATTTACCATTGGATTTACAATTGGTTAATTACTTAGTAGGTTTCGCCGTAATCGCCTCTTTAACGAGGTTCAGTATATATTCAATGGACTTTATAGCGTCATCGTTCGCGGGTATGCAGTAATCGACCATGTCTGGGTCAGCGTTGCTGTCTACTATTCCGACAACAGGTATATGAAGGCGCCGGGCTTCCTTTACAGATATGTGGTCGCGCACAATATCGGTTACAAACACAATATCAGGCAGGTCAGCCATTTCCTCAACGCCTGAAAGGGAAGCGGATAATTCCTGGATTTTCTTGCGTAACTTTGACTGTTCCTTTTTTGTGTACTTTGAAAGCGCGCCAGAGCGGTCGTCATCCTTTAACTGTTTAAAATAATCGATTCTTTTTTTAATGGTTTTGTAGTTCGTCAGAAGCCCAGGTATCCATTTATCTGTGACAATGGGCATTCTTGTTTCTTTCTTAATATCTTTAAGCATTGTATGGCACTGTTGTTTTGTGCCGACAAAAAGGATAGTTTTTTTGGCCCTAGCCGCGTTTGCCAGAAAATCCAGCGCCTTTAAAAGCTCAGACGCAGTTTTGTGTAAATCAAAAATGTGGATGCCCTGCTTTGAAGCGTAAATATACTTCTTCATCTTAGGGTTCCACTTTTGTGTCGGATGGCCGAAATGCACGGCATTCTTCGCCATCTCTTTCAAAGAAATGTCTGTCATAATCCTTGGGGTTAACGCCTTATTTCGTCATCTCTGCCAGTAACTCCGATTTTACTTCGGAGCAGGATTGGCAGATCGGAAATAAGACTAATATAAAAAGCGTATGGATTTTAGCAGAGAGGTGTTGAGAGCGCAAGATGATTTATTAATATTTTTAGGTATAATAATATTAAATTAAAATTATAAACAAAATGGATAAGGAAAAAATAATTAAAATATGCCAATAATACGAGGGAAAAAATTATCGGAGGAAACAAAATTAAGAAGGAGTCTAAGCTTAAAGAAAGCTCATCAAAAAAAACAATGGGGATTTAAGAAAGGTTTTACACCTTGGAATAAAGGTAAAAAAGGATTGCAAGTTGCATGGAATAAAGGCAAGAAAGGATTTACACCTTGGAATAAAGGTAAAAAAGGGTTACAAGTTGCATGGAATAAAGGAAAACCATTTTCTGAAGAAACTAGAAAAAAAATGAGTGAAGCCAGAAAAAAATTCTTCAAAAATGGAGGAAAAGCAGTTATGCCTGATAATAGAGGAAGGCATCCTTCGAGAAAAACCATTGAGAAGATCAGGCAAGCGCAAATAGGTAAATTGATTCCTTTAGAGCAACGGGGAAAGATGAGCTTGGGAAGAAAACGATTTTTTGCGCAAGGCGGGAAACATCCGATGCAAGGAAAGCATTTATCAAAAGAAAAAAGGAGGAAAATGAGCAAGATTACAAAGTTGCTTTGGAAAGATTTTGTATATCGATCTATAATGTCCGAAGCGCACAAAGAGCAGGTAAAAAATAAGGGTAAACTACATTACAACTGGCAGGGTGGCAAATCATTGGACATATATACCGCAGACTGGACTAAGGATTTGCGCAACTACATTCGTGAGCGCGACCTTTATACCTGCCAAATGTGTGGTAAAAAACAGAAAAAAAAGGCATTTGATGTACATCACATAGATTATGATAAGGACAATTGCGACCCTAATAATTTGGTGACTTTGTGTCACACTTGCCATATGAAAACGAATCTCAATAGAGAGAAATGGAAAAAATACTTTAAAAACAGCAAACTGCCATAAGCCTATAAGAATTATGGTTCTTGGCTAGTAAAGTTTTTGGCTGCGTATGCCTATTGTCGATGCTATATTTAGATAGCTTAGAAATTGCGCTCTGTTGTTCGGGTCTAAATTAAATTCAAGAATGGATTTTTTAAACCAATTGGCTTCAGGGCTGTCCATAAGCACATCGGGGTATTTAGAAAAATACCAAAGATAATACACTCGCATTAAAGGAGTAACTTCTTGGGTCAGCTGTTGATACATAGCTACCACATCCCACAAAAGCATCTCTGTAGGACCTATATAGAACTTAAGTATTGCCTCGGGGTCTTTGTTCGCGTGTTTAAAAAAATTTTCAGGTTCGTTCATCATCTTTAAAAATTCACTTATTTTCTCGGGTTTAATCATTCTTAACCCAGTGTCCTTAAGGAAGGACCCCTTGCCTTGTTTGCTGCATAAATTTCTTAAAACTTCGTGTGCAGCTGCTGTTAATGTGTGAATACTAACAATGTCTTCATTTCCTAAGAAAAGACGTATTGCCATTTCAAGTTGCCTTTTTGCCGCATCCAACTTTGATATATGAATATAATCTGCCATAAAATTATCCAAGTGGGTGTTTTATAATATGCACCTGTAATAACCCCACGCTGGCAAATAATTATAATGTGGTCGTTTTGATTTCGCAATGGTCCATCATCTTCTGTAAGTGAGTAATTGTGATATTAGGAGATGAGCTTCAGCTCAACAACCGTCTCCATATGATTCGTCTGCGGAAATAAGTCGAATATTGCCACGCTTTTCAGTTTGTAATGCTTTAGGAATTTCGGCAGTTCTTTTTCAAGCTGTGAAATGTTACAGGAAATGTAGATTATTACTTCGGGTTTTCTTTCAATAAGCCCCAATATCGTCTTCGGGTGCATACCTGAGCGCGGAGGATCTGTAACAACAAAAAGCGGTGACTGGAGATTGATTTTTTTAAGCTGTTTGGCGTCAAGCAGTATAGCCTCAACGTTTTTAACCTGATTTAGTTCAATATTAGCCTTAGCCGCCTCAATACAACCCTCAAAACTTTCAACCGTTTGCACAGTTTTAAATAAATCCGAATTGATTATGCCGAATGTCCCGACGCCGCCATAAAGGTCGAGAAGATGCACGTCGCCTGCAACCGGTTTACCGGAGGCGGACAAACGTTTGTCCGCCTGCAGGCGTAAAATATTGTGTACATATTTATGCATCTTCTCCGCCATCTCATGATTATTCTGAAAAAACCCCTGCGCGCTGTATCGGAAAGCCTTGTCCATCAGAGTCTCAGTCAGCATATCCGAGCCCTTTATAACGATATATTCCGATCCGATGCTTTGGTCTGTATTTGAGGATATATATGTGACGAGTATATTATTCGCGGTTGTTTTTCGGCTGAAATCTTTAATCCTTTCCACAGCCTCACCGCAACGGGTTGAATCTTTATTTAAAACAAATGATATCGATGAGTCGTTCTGAGGCGTACGTATAACAGCGTAACGGTAAGTTCCTGTAAGCAGTTTTGTATCAAACGGATCAACACCTCCAAAATTTTCACGCACCTCGGTAATAAGGTCGTTCAGGCGATGATTGGAGATAACGCACTTATCGACATCCACTTTCCATTTCCAGCTTCCCTTTTCACGGAATCCGATACCGTTTTTGGTGAATATCATATCCATCCGGTTTCGGTAAAACCATTCCTCGCCGAAAAAGACTTTGACGTCATCAAAATTCAGAGCTTGCTGAGCCCGTTTTTTCTTGTTTTCAAGCTGTAATTCGTATTCCAGATGTTGAGTAGCGCATCCTCCGCACTTACCCCGTCCGAACGGAGTTCTATCCGGGCGGGCGAAATAAGGGCATTTGGGGTCTCTCATGGTGTATCGGATTAAATCATATGCATATTACATATTAAACCGTAGGCGGACAAACGTTTGTCCGCCTCTAGGTTGAAATGATACAATCCAATCATGCACCATTACCCCAAAGTCACTGTCGGCCTTGTGCTTCATACGGTCTATCCCCACCTCAAAGAGAGCTTAAAAAGCCTTGTTAACCAGGATTACCCGAATATCGAATATCTTTTCCGTGACCAAAGCCCGAAGGGCGAGGCTTATGAATTTATAAAAACTAAACTTCCTGAGGTTTTTGACGTTGTGAATATCGAAAAAGGCGAAAACCTGTGGCACAGCGGCGGGCACAACGCTTTGATCCGCCAGATGACAGGCGATTATTACGTCTGCTGCAGCAATGATATGCTTTATCCTCCGAACCTTGTTTCCGATATTATCAATGAACTGGAAAAACACGAAAATAAGAAATACGGTTCCGCCACCTGCAAACTGATGGTCTGGGACTTTGTTTTACGTAATCCTGATTATCCTAAAATAGATAAGACGACGATAATTGATAGTTGCGGGATTGGTATTAAAAAAAACCATTATTTTTATGATATCGGACAAGGTGAAGAAGACAGGTTTCAATATGATCATAAGCGGTATATTTTTGGTCCGTCCGGCGCGCTTGCTATTTACCGTAAACAGGCGCTAGAAGATGTAGTATACCAACCGAAAAATCACAAATCACAAATCACAAATCACAAATTGAAGAAGGAATATTTTGATGAATTGCTTCATTACAAAAACGATGTTGACCTGGCTTACCGGCTTCAGTGGGCAGGCTGGCCATGCCTTTTCATCCCGGAGGTTAAGGTATATCATGACCGCCAGGCTTCTAATCTGGAGGAATCCCCTAACCTGCTTATCAGAATACTGAAAAACCGCAAACAAAAATCAAAATGGGTCAGAGAAAATTCTTTTTTCGGCCAGCAAGTTGTGTTGATTAAAAATTTCAGCAAAAAATTCTCATTTTTAATCCGCTTAAGAACAGTTTTGCACCAATGGGGAACATTGCTTTACGCGCTTGTATTTGAACCGTATCTGCTGAAACAGTTAAAAATAATCAAGAAAAACGAAAAAGAGATCCTGACAAAACGGGATGCCATAAAACGGAATGTCAGCCCGAAAGTGATTGAGAAATTTATGTCTTAAGTGCGGAGTACATAGTGCGGAGTGCTTAGTAACTTTGAGCCCGCACTCAGCACTAAGCACTGTGCACTAAGCACTTTAATAAATGAAGCCCAAAGCCTCAATAATCATCCTCGATTTCTTCAAAAGCAAACGCGTTTGCGAAAACGTGGAGAGTATTCAGCGCCAAAAAGTAGATTTTCCGTATGAGATAATTGTCGTTGATAACTCAGCTAATCCGCTTAATGCCAAAAAACTGGATCCCCTGCGCAAATACCCGAATGTGAAGGTATTTATAAATGAAATAAATATTGGATACGTAAGGGGCAATAACCGAGGAGTTCAGCGCGCGAAGGGCGATTACATCTTAATCGTGAACCCCGATATAATCTGGAAGGATGCGCATGTTCTCCAGAAATTGATCAATTATATGGATAAGCACTCGGAAATCGGAGTCTTGGGACCGCAGGAAATAAACGACGGCGACGGTTCGATAGCCATGACTGTACGCACATTCCCGAAGATATTCACGCAGATTTGCCGCCGCACCGCTCTTAGAAAACTGCCATTAATCCGCTCTCTTGTAGCCCATGATGAGTGCAGGAATCTGAATTATAGTATGACCCAGTGCGTCGACTGGCTCCAGTCCAGCTTTTGGGTTACCAGGCATTCGTTATGGAACAAAATCGGCGGCCTTGATAAAAGGTATTTTATTTTCATGTCAGACCCTGATTATTGTTATAAAAGCTGGAAGGAAGGTTTTGAAGTAGTGTATTATCCTGAAGTAAAAGTATTTGCCGATGGTGTGCGCGCCAGCGCGGGCGGCATTAAGGAATTTTTTGGGAGATGGATCCTGCGCCAGCATCTCAAGGATTCGATTAAATATCGCCTGTCACATATTTTCAGGGAAAATCCAAGGGTTAAATATTTTAGTAACAAAAAAAATTAAATTTACTTTTGTAATTTGTAACTTGTAATTTGTAATTAAACTCAGGTAACAGTTAAAAATTCCAATTACAAATTACTACTTACAAATTACCAATTACAACCTCAAAATGAAAAAACAAACAATCGCATTACTCGCCAAAAAGATTTCGTCGGGCTGGCATCATTTCCACATCAGACAAAGGATACATAGAGACTTTGAGCCTTTTCCTCATCCCAAAAGATTAATAAGATTTATTGATAAGGCCATCTTTTTTGTCGGTATTGCCGGCCCTATCATGACACTGCCGCAATTAAGCAAAATCTGGATTGAAAAAAACGCGGCTGGCGTCTCATTAGCATCATGGATAGCATACGCGCTGATCTCGCTTTGCTGGTTCACATACGGGATGGTACACAATGTAAAACCAATCATAGTTACTTACGCGGCATGGTTTTTAATTGAATCAATGATTGTGATAGGGATAATTAAATTCGGATAAACTGTTGATCTGTCTGCAAAGGGGTGATTGAGTATTATTAACGAAACGACATTAAAAAAAAATTACAAGCTACAAATTCCAATGAACAAAAAATATACAAATTACAATATACAAATTACAAAATGTAATACAAAATTAATTGTAAATTGTAATTTTGTAGTTGTAATTTTTTTGTCAGTTGTAGTTTGTAATTTGTGATTTTAAAAAGAGTCGCTTCGCCCGCCTGCCGGACGGGCAGGTTGCGTCGTCGTTGCGTTAATAAAAAAAGCCCCAACCATCTTCGCATAAAGCTACGATGGACAGGGCTTTTTATGCTTATAACAATAATTTGTTCCTCAGATAGTTGTAAATCGCGATGGCGACCTCGGAACGTGTCAGATATCTGCCCGGTTCAAGCTTTTCTGTGCGGTCTGGGAACAGGTTGTATTTCTGCGCCACGCCCGCATACTGGGCAAACCAATCATCTGAATTAACATCAGTATAGGTGTAAGGCATATTTAAGCCCAAATCAAAAGTCAATGTCAGCATTTTCAGGAACTCAGCAGTGTTTACATTATTAGCTGGCTTGAATGTGCCATCCGAATAACCTTTGATAATGCCGAGCTTGCCGGCCATTACAACATATTTTGTGTACCACTGTCCGTCAAGAACATCTGGGAACTTGCCGTTGTTTGGCGTGTCTTCCACGGTACCGAAGCGTGCCAAAAGCAGGAATTTAGCTGTTTCAGCCCGGTTCACAAGACGATTGCTCTTGAACTCGCCATCCGGAAAACCACCAAGTACTCCGCGGCGATAAAGTTCAGCAGCTGACTGGCCTTCCAATGTCTTCATATCTGTATCCGGAAAAGGATTATCGTAACCCGTTGGGTTTGTGATAACTTCATCCTCATAACCTGCAGGAGGAAGTGTTTTTTTAGTTCCTGTAGTGGCCCCGCTTACCCCTCCAGCTGTTGTAGGCTGTGGAGCTACCACTCCAGTTGCCTGGCCAACGCAAGCGCCATCTTTACATCCATCTGGGCAGAAAACAAAGCGGTCCCCGGAATAAACCCCATTCTCGCAAACGTATTCGGAAAGATGATGATCGTCCTGGCACATATCATCTTTTCTGCCTTTGTTTCCAAACGTAGGGTCATTTGGGAATTCAACATATCCTTTTACAAAATAATTCGCGCCACCATCAGAGTCTTTGCAAGTAAGACCTTTCTTTACACAGGCGTTGTTTTCACAGCCGAACTCACATTTATCAAAAACGTATCTTGGCCCATCAGATGTACAGATGGCTTCTGCCAGTTCGCTGTTTGAAGAGCATTTGTCATAAAGGATCTGACCGTTGGCTGAGGTTGCAGTAGTCATATAAGCCTTGCCCGCTTCATATACATTTTCACCATTGTCAGTATCAGCACAAATAGTCTGCCCTTGATTCTCGGTCGCACAATATAATATATTTCCGCTAACATCGCATTTGCAGTTATAAGGGCAGGTGCTGGTCGGGGTCGTTGTTGTCTGTTGGGGTGGAATAGTTTCCGGGAGGCAGGCGCCATCCTTGCATCCATTTGGGCATTTTTCATTCGTGTATTTGTAAAGCGTTTGAAGATTTTCAGGGTCACAAATAAACTCTTTCAGATAATTTCCGCTAAGAATGCTTAATCCTACATCATCTGTACAAGTATCTGTTAGCACACGACCAAAACTGGTTTTAACAGTGCCTTTTTCATATAAATTGTAACCCCCGTCGCTGTCTGAGCATAAGGAGCTATTGCTTATGTCCGTCGTTGCCGCACCAGTCTGGGCGCGGGCATTAAACTGCACCGCAAAAAAAACGATGAGCATCGTTAGCCCCAAAAATAAATATAATTTTGGGGAATAATAACTTTTTTTCATAAATTTTTTGTTAAAATACTTTTGTATTATTATACTTTTACCAGAATAGTGCAAATTTTTAAATCCGAGTTTATATGATACAATGAAATTGAACTAAAAAATAAATTTAATGTTATAATTTTTTAACTTTCCTGCCAAAATTTATGAAAAAAATCTTATTAATAATTTTTGCGCTTATTAACATAGTTGTATTAACAGGTTGCGGCGGGTGCGAGAATCTTAGTGAAGACGCCTGCAAACTTAACGACAAATGTTTGAGCAACTACAAACCCTGCTCAAGTTCAGTTCCTGACTGCAAAGACAACATCCTTTTTGTCCAGTGTAAGGCAAAAAAAGCTAAAACTGATTTGTAAAAATCCATAAATTAAACGATATAAAAAATTAATTAATTTTGGATTATGCTCAAAAAATTACTTATAAAACATTCGCAGAATCAGTACATATTTGCATTGTTATTGCTCGCTGTGATTTTAACTGTGATTATTTTCACATTCATAATGTATTTCTGGCAAAAATCAGTAGCTTCTGCTGAAAAAAATAATCTCCAGAATGAGATAAAATCCCTGAGAAACGGAATAACATTAATACAGAAAAATACAGCCAAAACAATATCAGAACCATCGAAAGAAATCGCGCAGGATGGCAATAATGTATTTACTTTCAATCCTGACATCAATTTTAAGGAATGCGGATACGCCAGTTTGTTCAAATTCGAAAAATGGTATCCCGATTTTGTATTAAAATTAAAAGAAAAAGGTCTCACTCCGAAGGGTATTTCAAGCTCCTGTCTTTCCGATAAGGCTGAAATGCTGATTTTTATCGCTCAAGAAGGGAAATACTGTGAGGGCCCAAAAATATATAGATACAATATACAGAAACCTTATATTGAAAGCGCAACGGTCAATAACAAAGGAGTGCTATGCCTTGGTTCGCTTGATAAATTCGGAAAACGCGAAGGCAATGTTATAAGTGTGGTCGCACCTGGCGGAGATGGCGGGTGCAGAAGAGAAGAGCATTATAATTATGACTTCATAAAAAACACTATCGAGCTGATTAAAAGCCGTTCGCTGTGTCAGGGCGACACGGACTGGAAATGGACTGAGTACTAATTTCTAATATCTAATCTCTAATACCTAATCCTTATTCGGATTATCGGTATAAAATTAGATATTAGATATTAGAAATTAGATATTTTATTTTATCAGTTGGCTAAACGGCCTATTGTGTATTTTTTCCATTAATCTCCACATAAACTCAGCCATCTCACCGCGGTTTAAAAACTGCCCGGCTGATTTTACCGTTGGCGGTATATATCCCCTGCTTTGCAGAGGTTTGATATATTGTTCATACCAGGGCGCTGATGATCCTGATGGCTGTTTATTTAACTTGAATGCATTTACAAGTATTTTAGATGCTTCAGCGATATTGATTGTGCCATTAGGTTTAAAAGTTCCGTCAGGATAACCGTTTATTAACCCATTCTGATAAGCTATCCGAAGATAAGGTAAGTACCAGGAATGGTCTTCTATGTCGGAAAACGGCAATCCGAAACTGTCAAAAATGTCATAACCTGACACATCAAAATCAGGATTATAATCATAAACAGCGCTTACGATTATTTTCACAAATTCAACCCGGTTTACAGTTTTTTCAGGTTTAAAGGTTTGGTCGGAGTAACCTTGAACAATTAATTTGTTCGCTAAGTATCTGATTGCGCTCTCATAAATATGTCCGGAAATATCATAAAGCGCTTCCTTTGGCCCGGATTCTGAATTAAAAGGTTCAACTGTGGGTGTTATTAGCCATTGCCCGACCCATCCCACAGTTCCTTTTGAGGTTTCGATTTTGTACCAGCCGTCTGTAACAGCAATAACGTGGATTATTTCACCTACTGGAATAGTTGTAAGAACAACTGATCCTTCCATACATGGAATATCCCTGAGACGCGCTCCGGTCGTTACTTCCGCGTTCCAGTCCTTTTCATAAACAGGATCCTGCATGCAGTCTCCCGCTCTTGCTGTCTGAACTAAAAATACAAGAGTAATAAATGATAATATAAAAACTATCTTAAAATTAAAATTTATCATTTAAAATTTGTAATTTAAAAAGAGATTTTTTTCTTAATATTTTTCAGTTCAACCTGGATATTGCTGATATGGTTTAGCTCTATCCCCATGTCATTTTCACGCACAATCGTAGAGGCTTTATACAGGCTTTCAAATGTTCCCGCGTCTATCCATTCCCCCTTTAAGATTTCAGCTTTTAGTTTCCCTTTTTTGAGATAGATCTTTGCGAGATCGACTATTTCAAGCTCTCCGCGTTTTGAGGGTTTTAAAGATTTGGCATGTCCGACGACATGTTTATCGTAGATATAAAAACCTGCCTGGGCAAAATTGGTTTTAGGCTTAATCGGTTTTTCTTCTATGCTTAAAACTTTACCAGTTGCATCGAATTCGACGACGCCAAATCTTTCGGGATCAGTTACTTCTTTAACAAAAATCTGCGCGCCCCCTTTAAATTCTTTTACCGATTCGCTAAAATCATGGGTAAAAATGTTATCGCCAAGAATCATTGCGCAGTCATCGTTGCCAATAAAATCCGCACCGATCAAAAAAGCCTGCGCAAGCCCTTCAGGTTTATCCTGGACCTCGTAAGAGAAACGAGCTCCAAACTGCTTACCAGAACCCAGGAAATTAACAAAATCACCGCTGTGATCTGGCGCTACGATTATTAGAATATCCCTGATTCCAGCCTTAAGAAGTGTCTGCAGCGGAAAATATATCATCGGCTGGTTATAAACCGGCAATAACTGCTTACTAGTTACCTTTGTAAGCGGTGATAACCGTGAACCTGAGCCTCCTGCTAAAATTATTCCTTTCATATTTGTGCTTAGTGCTTAGTGCTTAGTGCTTAGTGCTTAGTGCTGATTTCTATTCTTAGCACTCCGCACTGTGCACTCCGCACTTAAGTTAAATAGTATTCTTTAACCAATTTTACCACATCTTTCAACTTCACATCTTCAGCTTCTTTTACACTTCGTTCCTTCCACTCGACAGAATCTTTTTCCAAGGTTCGAGATGATATCACAATACGTAGAGGTATGCCAATCAAATCGGCATCATTCAGTTTTACGCCTGCGCGCTCATCGCGGTCATCATAAAGGACCTCAATCCCTTTTTCCAAAAACTTTTTATGCAGTTTATCGGCATCCTTAGCCACATCTCCGATAGAAACTAGATGTACATGGTAAGGCGCTACGAATTTTGGCCATATGATGCCTTTTTCGTCATTAAATACCTCTACGATTGTGCCCATTGTCCTACCTACACCTATTCCGTAACAGCCCATGTAATAAGGTTTTTCTTTGCCATCCTGATCGGTAAAGACTGCCCTGGTCATTTTATCTGAATAATGTGTGCCTAATTGGAAAATGTTACCGACCTCAATCCCCTTTCCTTCAATCAGTTTACGTCCATCCTCAGTCCTGCATTCCGCTGGAGGTAAGGCGATATCCGCTAGGACATCAACTGTAAAGTCCCTTCCGTAATTAACATTCAAAGTGTCTTTCTGGTATTCATCCGCGCCTGTGTAAAAATTTCTTACGGTTTTAAGTGAAATATCGCCGATCTTCCGGAGTTTAAGTTTAAGCGGGGATACGAAACCGACGATACTGCCGAGCTTAATCACTTCTTCAGGAGTCGCCTGTCGGAATTTGGAACCCTTTAAAACATGGCCAAGCTTGATTTCATTTATTTCCAAATCACCTCGTAATGAAACAAGAATTTTTTCATTTTTATCAGTAACGTACACAATAGTTTTGATTTGCCTCCATGCGGGTTTTTTATATAGATCCACCCCATCCTGAATAGTCGGGCCGCGCGGCGCATCAACGATTTCCATTGGAAGTTCTTTTTCATTAAGGTTCATATCCTCTCGCTTAAACACAGCTACCTCCTCATGCGCCGCGTAAGAACGGTCATCGGTCATTAAAAATCTGCTTTCGCCGACCGGCGACTCCACGACAAACTCATGGCAGTAATCGCCGCCGATGTAACCGTTATCGGACTCAATCGGGATAGTTTTAAGTCCCATTCTTTCAAAAATCCTGGTATACGCATCCCACATGTTTTTATATTCTTTTTTAAAGTCCTTCTCATCCGAGTGGAATGAATATGCGTCTTTCATTAAAAACTCGCGTACCCTTAAAAGTCCTCCTCTCGCCCTTAGCTCATCTCGGAATTTCTGTGAAAATTGGTATATGTTAAAAGGAAGATCGCGGTAACTTATGTTGAATTTCCTTACAACATCAACCATCATTTCTTCAGCTGTGCCTCCAAGGGCAAATTTTGCGCCCCGCTGGTCCGCTAAAGTCATAAGTTCAAAGCCAACGGATTCGGTACGGTTTGTTTCCTGCCACAGCTCAAGAGGATGTAAAACTGGTGTTATCATCTTCTGTGCCCCTGTCTTATCCATCTCTTCTTCGATTATCTTCATGATTTTTTCCTGCACGCGTATGCCTAAAGGAAGGAAAAAATACCTTCCGGCAACAGATTCGCGTATAAAACCGCCCTGATACAAAAGTTTGTGACTGATTAATTTTATTTCATTGGAAACCTCCTTAACTGTTTTTCCGAATAATTTTGTGTATCTCATTTTTAGTGCTTAGTGCTAAGTGCTTAATGCGTAGTGCGGGTTACAGATTACTAAGCACTCCGCACTGCGCACTCCGCACTATATTTTATCGGAATAAGGAATTGCTAACAAGATAAAGATTTGATACTATTGATTGCAGTTAAAAACAAAAAAATGAAAAAAATCACAAAAATAATATTTTTAATAGCTTTTCTGGGGCTTATTCTATCCCCTCTTTTTTTAAGTACAAACGTTCTTGCTCAATCAAACTATCAGCCGCCTACATTAATTCCCGCTCAGGATATTGATATCGGTGGCGCGGGCGGGGTATGTATTGGTCTTGCTACAATGATTAAAACCGGGAATATCCATCTTAACAATCTTCCCTGTTTTATAAAATATTTTACCGAAACATTAATCGGCATTGCTGGTAGCATATCAGTTGTATTTGTGATGATTGGCGGTTATAAATACATCGTTTTTTCAGAACAAAAAAAAGAGGAGGCACAAAAAACCATAATCCATGCGTTGATTGGCCTGGCAGTATCATTATTGGCATGGGTGCTTATTGATCTAGTGCTTCAGATCGCTACAGAATAGCCTTCTGTGGACTTCGGTGGATTCCGATTGATTTCGACAGATGTCGATCGAGAGCCCATCAAATATGAATCGAAATCAATCGAATTAAATTAACAGAACAAAATGAAATTCAAACGTGCAACGCAATCATTTTTCCAGAAGTCCCAACAAAAAATCGGCAAGCTGAAAAAAGCCCTGCAGTCTTTGACGAGAAAAGAGCAAGGGCTTGAAAAGGAAGAAAAAATTCTGACGCATATAGCGGAAAAACCAAAACAGGAAGTCAAAATCATCCTATCTATAGAATCAGTTATCAAAGCCACTATCGCGATACTTGGCGTTATAGGCGTTGCTTATCTGCTTTTTTACATAAAAAATATAATAATTATATTCCTTGTGGCTTTGTTTTTTTCCGCCGCTTTCAATCCAACTGTGGATAAGATGGAGCGCTATCGCATCCCACGCTGGCTTGGCATAATTATTATGTATATCGTGGTGCTGGGCATAGTGACGTTGATCTTCACGTCTCTGGTTCCGGTCATAGCCGACCAGGTAAGCGATCTAGCCTCCCGCATCAAGGATTATGTGCAGAATATAGTCACAGGAAAGGCAGATTCCTGGTTTATCAAAAAAATCCAGCCATTTGCCGCTGAAATATGGAAAAATGTTGACCAGGCGCAGATATTAAACAGCTTAACCGCCGCGCTTAAAGAAATCAGCTCAAAGCTTACCAGTTTCGCAGGTAACGCGCTCGGCGCGATCTTCACAATATTCAATGGTATTTTTAACCTTGTGCTTGTGCTTATCCTCACTTTCTTTATGGTGGTGAATAAAAGGCACTCCTCCAATTTTTTTCACTCTCTTTTCCCGCTTAAATATTCCGAATATATTTCTATAAAAACTAAAGAGATCAGCACAAGGATCGGCAACTGGCTTCGCGGACAGATTTTACTTGCTTTGGCGATGGGGGTTTTAACCTTTATTATTTTTTCAGCCATTGGGTTAAATTTTGCCTTAACGCTCGCGATGGTCTCAACTTTGGGCGAATTTCTGCCTTATTTGGGGCCCCTTATCACCTTCCTTTCCGCCGCGCTGATTGCCCTTAACCAGGATCCTAACCTTATACTATGGCTGATACCCGCGTACGTTGCGATCCAATTTATTGAAGGCAATATAATGGTCCCGCTTATAGTGGGAAGGTCAGTGGGTCTAAACCCGGTTGTGGTGCTTTTTGCCCTGCTCACCGGCGCGACAATAGGCGCGAAATTGGGTGGCAGTGTCGCGCTTGGGATAGTCGGCATGATAATTTCCGTGCCTGTCGCCAATATTATTTCGATTTTTGTGGAGGATTATACTGAGTCGATTAAATAAACGAAACGACAATTTACAATCTCTAATATCGAATATCTAATATCTAATTTTGTGTGTCAGATATACTGTCTGCAAAATTAGATATTAGAAATTAGAGATTCGATATTAGAAAAAGTCGTGTCGTTGTATCGTTTCATATGATAATAAGCGAAATATTCTATAGCATACAAGGCGAAGGGCCGAACATTGGAAAGCCTTCTATTTTTTTGCGTTTGGCTGGATGCAATTTAAAATGCAAATGGTGCGATACAAAATATGCATTAAATTCAGCAAATTTTAAGAGTATGACGAACAAAGAAATTATTCAGAAAATCAAAAAATATCCATGTAAAAATGTGGTGATTACGGGAGGAGAACCATTGCTTCAGCAGGATGGTCTAAAAGAGTTATTAGATGCTATGTATGGATATAAAATTGAACTGGAGACAAATGGTAGTTTACCGCTTAAAATAAACAATAAATTTGAACAAATTAATTGTTCACCTAAATTGACGTCATCTGGTAACATTGCTTACCCTTTAAAACTGTTGCCGACTAATAAAAAGGTGGTTTATAAGTTTGTTATTTGTAAAAAATCGGATGTGGATGAAGTTAAGGCATTTTGCCGGAAATATAAAATACCGAAAGAAAAAATCTGGCTTATGCCGGAAGGGTCAAAAAGAGAATTAGTGATAAAACGTTCCATCTGGTTAATCGAGACCTGTAAGAAAGAAGGGTATAACTTTTCCCCGCGTTTGCATATAATGCTTTGGGGGAATATAAGGGGTGTATAAAATTCGAAACTCATCTGGGCTGGCTCCATGGTTGCACCTGGAGCCAAGACCATCCTATAAACTTAATGGCTATGACACCTTCTCCGAGAATACAGTTTAAAGATATTGGTGGATATTATTTTTTGACGCTAACTGTTATTGAATGGATTAATATTTTTACTAAACTGGAATATTTTGAAATTATAAAAGATTCTCTAAAATATTGTATCGACAATAAAGGTCTGGTTCTTTACGAATATGTTTTCATGACAAACCATATTCATTTGATTGCCAGGGCAAATGAAGAAAGTAAAGGATTGGATTCTATTATCCGTGATTTTAAAAGATTTACTACGCAAAAAATTAAAAAACTATTTGAAAAAGATAATAGAAAATATATATTGAGACTGATCAAAAATTCTCTTAAACGAAAAAAAAGGTCTGAATTTCAGATTTGGCAACGCGAGAACTACCCGGAAGAAATATATTCAGATGATTTCTGTAATACAAAAATTGAATACATCTGGCACAACCCTGTTAAAGAAGGTTATGTTTTAAAGCCGGAGGATTGGCTTTATTCATCATCCAGGCAAAAATTATTGGAATTACCACTCAATCATCCTGAAGTTGTTTTGTCTTGTGCTGACTGGGAAGTGTAAACAGAGGCATGGCTCCAGGTGCAACCATGGAGCCAGCCTGTAGAATTAATATTTGTAATTAACCCCACAAATTAGTGTCAAAAGCACTACTAAAAACAAAGGAAGCTCTGGTCCTCCATTCAGGCGGTCAGGATTCGACAACATGCTTAGCATGGGCTCTTAAAAAATTCGATAAAGTCTATCTCATAAGCTTTGATTACGGACAGAGACATAAATCAGAGATCCGCGCGGCAAAGACAATCGCACGTAGACTCAAGCTATCGCATGAAACTCTGAAATTGCCTATTCTTAAAGAGCTTACTAAGAATGCCTTAACGGATAAAAGCATTAAAGTAAAAACCAGTAAAAAAGGCGGTTTGCCGACAACGTTTGTGGACGGCAGGAACGCTTTGTTTCTGACAGTGGCGGCTATTTACGCGAAACAAAAAGGAATTCCGAATCTAGTCACAGGCGTCTGCCAAACTGACTACTCTGGTTATCCCGATTGTCGGCACGAATTTATTAAATCCATTCAAAAGACACTGACTCTGGCGATGGAATTCCCATTCAAGATCCATACGCCTCTCATGTTCCTGACCAAAGCACAGACCATTGGCTTAATGGTGAAACTTGGTGGACTAGAACTTCTGAAATATACCCACACCTGCTATGAAGGCACTAAACCCGCCTGCGGAAAATGCCCAGCGTGCAGGTTAAGGTTGAAAGGATTTAAGGAGTATGGGATTGATGATTTAATATATTACAGATAAACTGAAGGCGAGAATGATCATTCTCGCCTACGGATTAACTGATATGCCACATAAACTCTACAAAGAAGGCAAGGACTACAGACAAGCCGATTTACAAAAAATCCGTAAACAGATTAAAGGAACTGCGCCTTTGGAAGTCTTTAAGTTTACTGAACTCTCCAAAGGCGAACAGTGGGTTAAAATCAGCACACCTGAATTTACAGCCATATGCCCGTTTTCAGACTTTCCGGATTTCGGCACCGTAACAATCGAATATGTGCCATATAAAGTCTGCCTGGAGCTAAAATCGTTCAAATTCTACATCAACGCCTTCCGCAACGTTAAAATCTTCCACGAAGCTGTCACAGAAGTGATTTTTGCGGATTTTCTGGAGGCAGTTAAGCCGAAAAAAGCCCATATAACCGTTGATATGAATGTACGCGGGAATGTTAAGACTATGTGTGAGAAACGATATAATTGCTGATCCATTCCTACTTTCCGTGATTTGTTATGGTTTTAATGATTATTGTTTAAATATCGCTATTTTATTATGATTTTTTTGTGATTGACTAAATAATAAAAATATATTTTAATAAACTCATAAAAACTCTATTTCCAATGTCTAGATTAGATTCAAAATCAGGCTTACCTGAACAATGTGACAATATATTGAAAACCAGTGAAGAAAATATATTAGATACCCGCGCAGCCATTACTAAAGCAATGTCATTGGCCGACTTACAGGTTCAAGTACTAAATTTTGACATGAAAGATGCCGCGCCGGAAACAGTTGATGAGCTTTTTGTGAATTACCGTGGGGATCAAACAGCTCAGCGACTCAAGGAAAAAATGCTTGAAATTCTGGAATTCCGTAAACACGTAAATGACAGTGAAAAGATCCGGCTATTCTTTGACGACCTCGAACCGCGTGGAAGGGTTGATATTCAAACAACCCCAGTATCATTCAGTGTCGACTTCCATCATCCTCTCGATTGGGCGCAAGTCAGAATGAATCGAAAAAAAATATTATATGGCTTACCCCATTTTTTATTGCTTAGAGGCAGTTCAAAAACAGCAGAATGCACGAGCTTTCAAAGAAAGGAAAATGGTGAAAGATATGATGAAAAAAAATTTGATATAAGTATTGATTACCAGCGGGCATATGGACTTACCGGACCAAGGAGGATTAAAGCGCATGAATTAAGGCATTCACTAAATCGAACTGTCAGCATCCTACATAAAACACCTTGGCGCTGGTTTAAACAGCGCCATGAAACTGACGATGCAAAATTGGTCGATATAATGCTAGAAGATCTTACTCAATGTTGTCTTGCCGAGCTGAAGGATGAATTGTCTGCCTATATTGTTGCACGCAATAAGCCACAGGATTTTGTTCGTCATTTTGTATTTCCTTTGGGTCCTCTAATCGGTATTTATAATTTCGCCCATGTCGATAAAGAAATCTGGTGTGAATGGCAAAAGCACGGATTAAGGCAATCGGTCATTGACCATGTGAAAAAAGAGCTGTCAAAAAAAATTGATGTGTGGGACACGATTGATGGAGCCTATGCCGCAGTAGACGTACTTGAACGCAAAGGTTATTCCCGCGCATGGGCCGTGAGTTTTTTATGCGCCGAAAACAATTTAATTGAAGATTGGGTATCACTAGCTCTGGCTTGCCCACCAGCTTCGGCTAGGGCATCATTTAATCGCTAAAAAAGCCCATATAACCGTTGATATGAATGTACGCGGGAATGTTAAGACTATGTGTGAGAAACGATATAATTGCTAAATAAGGTTTTACTCATTTTTTACCAAAAGACTCATTACCGCATTACGATCAACAGTTATCAATCGCCTATGGCTATCTGATTGATATAGTGGTCCTTGAGAATGTTCTATTTTGTCACGCAAATCCGTTCTCTGCGCAGCCGTTAAAGGAGACCTGTGGCCGACATAACGTACCTCGCTCTTTTCTTCGTCAATAAAAAAAATCCACCCGGTTCTTGCGATCTTCCGGACTTCTATCACCTTGGGGATAAAAAGAAATCATTTTAGGCATATTTTTTGAAATATTAATTTTTATTATTTATATTTTTATTATACACTAAAAAAGGATTATTGTCAAATAAAATATTGATTATAAATAAAAATTCATTATCGTAAACCTGCTATCAACTCTCTGAAATCAAATTCACCGATAATTTGCTTCATCTCTTTAAATGTCTGTTCTTTTTGGGGTGGGGTATAAGGCGTTTCAGCCTTCGGAACTTCAAAAGATTTTTTTTGGAATCTGGCAAAATAACTGAGTATCCCGTCTTTGATCCTTGCAACAAATTCAGTTAACCTTGGAGCCTTAGCTTTGATCCTGTCTAATATATCATCCAAAGTTGTTTTGCTCTCTTTCTTAGTTTGCATTTCATCTTCGTTTACTTCTCCATTAAACAATTTTTTCAGGCGTTTTTTCAGGCTGTTAAAAAGATGATAGACTTCCCCATAAGCGTCATCGTATTCTTTAGTAGCAATTCCAGGAGCCACATCATGGCTGGAAAGCCTGCCATTTATAGCCTTTATTTCACTTAAAAGGGTTTCGGGGTGTAATTTGTCAGAATAAAGTGATAGATCCTCGTATACTTTTTGCAGATCATTATGGGTCTCAACTAATTTAGTGATCAGATACACCTTAATAAATTCAGTAGCCGCTCTCGGAATATCATTATCGCCTAATGCAGCAATCACTTTGTTAATTTGTTCAGTGAATTTCTCTCCAAAACTCAAATATGGCTCAAAAACAAGATGCGAAACATTCTTTTGGCGTTCTTTAAGGTTTCTGATAATTCGATCCTTTTCGGCATCATCCAAAGAAGGATTTTCCTGTAAAATACGGAATCTGTCATGCAACTTGCGTACTTCAGCGCAAAATTCATCAAATGGCCTTTCCTGCTGTTCTATCAGCCCTCGTACCCTGGCTTTATCTTTACCGACATGAGCCCATATATTTTCAATATCTTTAAACCGCTTTCCTGTATCGCCGACCGCGGCCTTTATCGCGGCGCGTTTTGCGGAAGGATTATTTAAGCGTCCGTCTTTCCCTCTCAACGCCAAACACCGCTTGATACGCTCAAGCAGCCTTTTCTTATGTTCATCGCGGACAAATTCCAAAGATTTCACACATTCCTCAAGGCTATCCCTGATAGCATCAAGTTCTTTTGTATTTTTTACATCACTCCAGTTATCTAATTTGGCATAAATTTCATTAAGGACCATTTCAATCCATTTTAATTTTCGGATCTCTTCAGCGTAACTTTGTTCGATATGTAAAAGCCGCCTCCCCGCGCCATAAAGATCGGTTTGAAACAATATCTTATCCCCATCTATATGCTGAGTCCCTATAATATATCCTCGTTTACTGCCGGCGCCGATTCGCATCAGGCGAAAATACTTCAGATCGCCTTGATCATGTTCCTGACCCGGTAAAATAATAGGCTCAAGGTCTCTGAAATTTTCCCGTATTTCAGGTATTGCCAGCGCGCGCAGTTCTAATTGTTTCTGCTGAAGAGTTCCTTTAGGGGGGATATATTCTTCAAGACCAAGATTGGCTAGTAATGTATTTGTTATCCTCCTTGGATCGATGATTATATCCTTTAGGCCATCAAAAAAATCGTCGCTTCTCTGGAAAACCATACGTTCAGTAGGATGCGACAGTACTTCCTGGACAGTTTTAACAAAGGTGCGCGGTGCGCTTCTGAATTCCTGGTCTGTACTGCCTCCCTTTTCCCGCCAGGTAACATTACCTTCCATTTGCTCGATTTTTGCGCGAATAGCTGTTCTGAACATTTCAATTCGACGGACTTTTTCCTTAAAATTCAGTTCTTCTGAAGTGCCCTTTTTAAACTTTGAATTATTTATATCATCTAAAGCCCTTTGATCTGACTTTCCTGCCAAATTCGAATAAGCTGGGTTTAGTTCTTGGTATTTTAATAAATCCTCAGAAATATCAGGAAGTGATGGAGATTCTTTTGCCATATAGATTAAGTATTATTAAGGAAAGTATTCTAAAATATATCTGACAAAATGTACAGATATTATATATTTGGTACCCGCAACAGGATTCGAACCTGTGGCCTCTGGTTCCGGAAACCAACGCTCTATCCAACTGAGCTATGCGGGCTCCCCAGCATTTTACTTCAGCTTACAATTAAATGTAAACAAGGTAGTAATCTGGGCGCAAAAAGGGGCCCCCAGAAAATGCGAGGCAGTTCCGCGAAGCGGAGCGTGCAGTATTTTCTGGGGTGGGGCCCAAAAGCAAGCGGATGCTGAAGAAAGAGGCTCGGCAGAGACTCGTTCGAAAGTAGAAGCTTGCTTTTGGGTGGTGCGCCCAGAGGGATTCGAACCCCCGACCCCTGGTTCCGAAGACCAGTGCTCTAAATCCGCTGAGCTATGAGCGCATAAAATACCGTAAAACAGATTAACAGAATAGATTAAGATTTACAAAATTATATATCTAAAATCCTGTTGCGGGCACCATGCGAGCATTCGGGCGAGACCGCTGCCTAGCCGCACAAACTGCTGTTGTGCGAAATGAAATTTGAATCTACAATATAATCAATCTATTTAATAATTTTAAATACAATGGCAGGAAATAATATTGAAGGAGAGGGAAAAACCGCTGAGCCAATAGAAGAAACTCCTGTGGATCGTGAAGTCCCACTTACGGTAACACCAGAAACGCAACGATCGCTAGCAAGGTTGTTATTCGGCGGATTTATTAAAGAAGTCCCAGACAACAAAGGAACAGAAAAATAGATTCAAATTTCACTACCGCACAACACAGCGCATACGCTGGAACGTTGTAGGATATAAGTTTTGTGTCCTGTCGATTTAAGGTGTCAGATGTTTTTCGTAATAAATAATTTCAAATTTTCCTTTTTCACGTCGTTTTTCAGTATAGCCATGCTTAAGGTAGAATTGCTGAGCTGCTTTTTGTTTAGTTGTAGTATCAAGTTGGATAAACTTATATCCTAAAACATGAGCTCTTTTTTCTAATTCTTTAAGCATTACTGTACCAATTCCTTTCCACTGATAGTCTGGGTGAACACGCATTCTCTTCATCTCGACATGGTCTTTAGAAAGCTTTTTAAGTGCACCCATTGCCACAATGCGATTATTTATTGTCCCAATTAAAAAATCTCCATTGTTATTTAGATAAATTTCCTCAATATTAGCTAAATCTTCATCCCATGGTCCGCGGCCGGCATGTGCGCCTGTTTTCTCCAGAGCTAATGTATGCAGTTCCCATACTTCATCCTTGTCCGAGGCTTGGTAACGTCTGATAACCAAATTTGAAACAATATCTTTTTTCATTAAAAAGTCTTAAGGCAACGTCATTGTACCATTATTTAACCTTACATTAAGCGGGCAAAACTTATGTACTACAACGTTTGTGTGATTTATGGCCTTCGATAATTAATAAATTAATATCTGCCACCAGCACACGGATTGTGAATGCGGGCACCACCCCATGAAAAATCCCTCCTTACAAACCTCGTCGCCTGCCGCACAAACTGCTATTGTATGTCATGGCAGAACCAACGGGGCAGTAGATTTTTTCCTTGAGAAAAAAGCAAATAAAAAAACCACCGGCGGACGCCATGCCAAGACAGCACTGACCATCTTGGATGTACAGCAAAAATTTAAAAGCACTGGCGGGTTTGGGGTGCAGCAGCGTGACGATCAGATGGGACTAGGTGATTAAGATGATTACACGCTCTGCGGAACCCCAATGGTTTTTTGCCTACTTTTTTGACACCAAAAAAGTAGGAAGCATGGAAAGAAAAGCCACGCGGCGAATCAAAGTAACATCACAGCACAAACGCCAGTCGCGGCCTTCGCCGCAATATAAATAGGCCCGATATGCTGAATATGAATAAATTTATTCAAGGAAAAAATCTACTGCCCCGAACCAACGAGAAACTGAAAATTTGGTGGCTACTATTGACGTAAATATATCATTTGTATATCATCGCTTTCCGCTATTTAGTATTTAACCAAAAAATTATATGATGGAAATTGATATTGGATCTATTAGAGAGCATGGCCAAAACTTAGGTCGTTGTGAAACTGCAGAAAAAGTGAAAGCAATTCTTGATAGCAAAAAACCAGGGCCAAAAACTGAAGTGGAAAAGAAAATCCTGAAATTAGTTACTGAAATAATTACGAGAGCAAGAGCGGCAATCGAATCAAGATAATAGCCACCAAAATTTTTAATTATAACAAATTTGAGTACATAAAACATATCTTTATTTTAAAGATTTTTACGTCTTTTTTTCCTCACCTCCCCACTCCCCCACCCTCTTTTTCTCCTTCGATGGCCTTTGACCTGATCAAGAGTGGTGACTTTTCCGTTTCCTTCGATCAATTCTTTCATTTTTCTAAAAAATGCCTGCGATGATGGATTGTTATTTTTTTCGACAACGGTATTAACATCGCCTACAACATAAAGCGCTTCTTTTGCGCGACCGACAGCGACTCCTATTCGCCGCTGTTCTTCCAGAAACCCGATATTTCCGGCTTTATTGCTTCTGGTCAAAGAAACAAACACTTTCCTTCTCTCATCCCCCTGAAAAGCATCCACTGTTGAAATATTAGCCGCGATACGGTCAAAAAGTTCCTTGTTTTCCCTCAGGGTCCTGAATTTCCCAAGTCTGGATTTAATGGCTTCAGCCTGCGCTCTGTAAGCGGCAATAACTGCGATGTCTTCCGGCGGCACTTTATCTCTGAATATTGCCTGCAGGACCTTCTGAGTTATGATCTGAACTTCCACAGGATTCCTGCGGGAAGTGCCTGAAGTGTGTTCTTCGGGATTAAGGTCAGACGTATTCAGCCATTCCACAACACCGTTCCCCTCGCCTTCATTTGGTTCGCGGCCGGGTTTCAGTTTCCCACCGTAAATCAACTCGCTTAAAACTTTAACAATTGCAGGCAGTGAACGCCTGTCCTGGTCTAAAAATACATAAGGAAGATCCGTTTCAGGATGCTTGCTTTTAAGTATGGGGGTTGCGAAAGGCCCTTGTTCAAATATAGAGACTGCCTGTTCGGCATGACTGGGATCTTTGTAAAGGCAGGGCTCCAGATTCTCCCTTGTCCGTAAAACCGCTTCGGGTTCAGTTGTGCCAAAATAACTCGTCCATGGCGCCCCTTCTGTCATGGCAGATTTAAGATTTTTTTTCTGATCAGGTTCAATAGGGATATTTCCTAACTGCAATGGGTCACCGACAAAAATAATCTGTTTGCCGGCTTTCTTCAGGGCAATGACCAGATCAGGCGTGCGAAGCCTCGTTGCCTCATCAACGATTACAACATCAAAATCGGTATCCTGAAGGATCTTGTCATTGAGAAGGGTGCCTAATGTTGAAAAAGCGACACCGCCTTCCTCAATCGATTCCCTGAATTTTTTCTCGCGTTCCGCCAGTTTTTCCTGATATTTTGCCAATATCTCACCGATCCTTGCGTTTTTCCATTGCCTGACGGCACGGATTAACTTCATTTCGCCCTTTTCGGGATCAGACAGCAGAACATATGCCGCGTCCTTGGGCAGATGGTCGCGTATTATTTCTGTGTCACTCATCCTTGTTATAGCCTGAATACGGGCCACGGGAAAGTTCGCTCTCCATTTGATTCTGTCACGGCGAAGTTCGGCCGTTACTTTTTCAGGGGCATTGCCCGCGATATGCACCTTTAACCCTTTCTTTTTCAGCATGAGCGCCGGCACCTGCGCGCCTTTATTTGAATGGGACAGGACCAAAACCTTTCTGCCCTCACTTATATGTCCTTCAACGACATTGCAGATAGTGGATGTTTTGCCGGTACCTGGCCCCCCGTGAATAAAAAGCACCGGGCACCGGTCAAATTCCATGGCAAACCCGTAAGCCCTGTTTTGAGCTTCATCCAGCCCTTCTTTTTTTCGGAGATTGTCAGAGGAAGGCTTTGGGAATTCGCCGGTTTTAAATACGCGGCCGGGTTCTGTCAAACCTTCGCCATTTTCAAATTCCAGTACTAAATCTAATTCCTGATTAAGCCTCTTTGGATTATTCTCCTGCAAAGCTTCGATTGTAATAGAGGTGGGAATGTGTCTTTCGGAATCGCCCATATATACTTTTCCTTTTTGGTTTAAATCCAGTGTCACATCCGCCTCAGTGCTTTCGTAATAATATTTATCAGGTCTTTGAATATCTTTTATGCTTATAACGGAAGCGTCTAAAGTAGAGGTCGCTCCCGTCTCAAGACGTCTAAAATCATTTACTTTTCTTTTATCTCTGCTAGTAACTCTGACTTCCTTTCCATTCAGGCGTTCCCTTACGCGGTCCGGATGCTCGGGAATTCTTACAATAAGCCGTCTCCCTTTCCTTTCTGCGCCGGAAACGCTGAATAAATTATCCCCATCGGCGCGTTCAATATTAGACTGTACAAGGGTCATAAAAAGATATGCCCTGCCGGCCCTTATGGAAGCAGTCATAATCTCCTCCCACCACTCCTTTGGTAAAAGGGCGATGGTTTGTGATTCTGAAGTCTGCTCTGCAAAATTTTCAGGTCCGTTTAAAGCCATGATTGAGATAATACGATTAGAAGTGTGGCGGACGAGGGAAAGGTTCCTCTCGTCCGCCATTTGGGCGCCAGCAAGGGCAGAAAAGCGCAGAGCCCGCGTTTAGGGGCCGGGCTTCCTTGTACCCTGCGACAAGGCAGTCCTTTGTCTCGGAAAGCCAAGTCGATTTAAATTGCCGGCGCCCGCCGTAGCGGCCATTTCTGGCACAGACCGCACGCCTGTCGTCGCATCCTCGGATGAGGCGCAGCTACGGTGTGTGATTTTCCAGGGGCTCCGTAGAGTCCCCGGACCGCCTCAACAGACCCATCCCTTAGGACAGACTGCATTCCCCAAACTAGGGGCGGGCGGAAGAAATCAACGATCTCCCACCCAAATATTGACCACTTGATGATCATTCTTTCTCCTTGGGTGGAAGGGGGTTTGTGATGAAACAGCTCGTCCCGACATGGGTCGGAATCTGCCCCGCATTAGCGGACTCCGATGGATACCGGAGCGTTCAGATAAAAGATTATAAATATAAAATGCTCATTTGCAAACAAAAAGGGCGAATAAGTTTGACAAATTTATATTTTTATGATATATTAATCATATAATTAATTATTCTTTAAAATCCCGAATAATGAATACACAACCAAACAGAGCTCCTGAAATTGACGAAGCTTCAACTCTGACACCTATAAATGAAACTCGCGCAGATGTTGAGGCTGCTTTAAGCTTTGGCAGTTTCCCTGATCATGAAATGCGAGACCTTTTATTTAAATGCAATAAATTACCTACGCAGATCAGCCATTTTGAATACAAACTTCATTTAAGTTATGTATTCAATCAAATGAATGAATATGTTAAAAGAGGCCTATTAACAAAAAGGGGCAGACATTATGAACCAGCGCCAGGAAAAGAAGAAGACGGCCAAAAAATCATAGCAGCTTTTAATGAAGTTATGAAAGTATTAAGAAAAAAAGATACTGAAGAGCCTTTTATTCTTGAATCAAAGGCAGCATAATATTTATTTCGCCACAAAATGGCCTCTTAGGGGCAATTCGTATTTTATCCACGGAAAAAATTAGACAAATAATTCGAAAATCAGATGGAAAAAGGCAGATTAGCCCAATTGGCAAATTATACGAAAGAAAAGCTTGAAAGCGGTAAGATCAAAACTGGGAGCATTGAAGAAATCAGATTCAAAATGAATCTTGAGACCATCCCTAGAAGGTTAGCTGTAATGGTAACTGAATTTTTGGTGATTTTATTTGGCTATAAGAAAAAATATAGCGACTCTCAGCAATCTGGATATTACTCAGAAGAATTCTACAAAACAGGAAATGTAGTTCTTTCATATATATTAAAACAACGACCGGATTTAATTTGGCCTTTTGAAGATGAAAAAATTCTTTATCCGGAAAATGAAGAAAGGGTGATTGAAAATGCTAGAAATAATATAGAAAGGATCCTTAGAGTGAACAGTGAATTTATTAATAAAAATCAAAAAGATTTAGATGAGCTTATTGAAAGATATGAAAAAGAGGAAGGAGTAACATTGAAAGAAGGTGGTAAGGGATTGGTAGAACATGGGGTGGCACCGCCGGATTTGGATCCAGAATTTCTTAAAATTTTCAAAAAATAAAAAATCCTTCTTCGCTAAAGAGGGATTGCTATGATATCTACATATTTTTATTAGAAATCAGCTAGAAGCAAACCAAAGCCCGTCTGGAATTATCTCACCCTGCTCTTTTCCTGCCACAATGTGAGCATTGGGCTTGCGATAAAAATTGATGAATATGTCCCGATTGTAATTCCGATAATAAGAGCGAACACGAAAAGCTTTATCGAGTCAGGGCCGAAAATATAAAGAGCGATAAGAGTGAATAGTGTAGATAACGATGTGTTAATGGAACGCCCTAGAGTCTGATTTAAACTTATATCAGCAATGTCACCGAAAGTCTGATCCCTTTCCTGATTTTTTAGGTTCTCGCGTATTCGGTCGAAAACAACTATAGTGTCATGGTTAGAAAAGCCGATGACAGTAAGGACGGCCGTTATAAAAAAGGCGTCGATTTCATATTGCATGAGCGCGAAGATGCCTACAGTTGTAAGGACATCATGGAAAAGGGCTACAATCGCACAGATACCGAATTTCCACGGATTTACACGTTTAGGCACTTTCCTGAAAACATACGCGAGATAAAAAACTATAGCGATCAATGCGACAATAATCGCCAAAACCGCTCGTGATTTCATCGAGGAGCCGATTGTCGGGCCAATTGTTGTAAATCTTATCTGTTCAAAAGCGCCCAGTTTGCTTTTTATGGAAGCCATAGCGGCATCGTACTGCTGTGAAGAAAGGTCTTTGCCATGGATTATATATGTACCCTGGTCGGTTTCAGATATCTGATTGACAGTATTTGGTGCGACAGCTGAATCAATTGCATCTTTAAGTAGGGGCGGCATGTTATCCTGAGGCTTATCGAACTTTAATTCCATAAGCGTTCCTCCTGTAAAATCGATGCCAAGCTCCAAATAACTGCCGTATTGGATCTTATTGTTTATCATCGCCCCAATACCAATAAGCAAAAGAAAGGCCGAAAAGATAAACCATACTTTAGTATATTTGATAAATTTGAAATGCGTTTTCATAATCTTAGATTAAATATTTTAATTGAAAAGCTATTGTTGGGCTAGTTGTGGGGCTATTGTTGGGCGTATTGTTGTATTTAACCACTATTTGCCCCACCATTTGCCCAACTATTTGCTCTACCATTGTATGATAGATCAGATATCAAGATTTTTAACCTTCTTGGCATGTGTCTGGATAAATTTGCGCCGAGGAAGGACTTCAGATCCCATCAAAGTGTCAAAAATCGCATCAGCCTTTTCAGCTTCCTCGATTGTAACCTTTAGCATCGTGCGTTTCTGGGGATCCATTGTGGTTTCCCACAATTGCTCAGGATTCATTTCGCCAAGACCTTTATAGCGCTGGATCGATAACTTTGGTTTCTTCCCCTTCTTTTCATCGGCTGCGGTTTCATCAGCAGCCCCTTCAGCCATTTCTTCTTCTTCAGCCTCGGTTTCTTTTTCTTCAACATCGGTTATGCCCAATTTTGAAAGCAGATTTGCTTTTTCTTCATCCGTATAAACGTAATGAATGTCTTTTCCTTTGGCGATTTTATACAAAGGAGGCTGTGCTATATAAATATACCCGGCTTCGATCAATGGCTTAAAGTAGCGGTAAAAGAATGTCAAAAGCAGAGTGCGTATATGCGCGCCGTCAACATCCGCATCGGTCATTATTACCACGCGATGATATCTGCTTTTACTGATATCAAATGTCTCCCCTATTCCAGTGCCCATAGCTATTATCAGCGACTTGATCTCGTTATTATTAAGCATGCGGTCCAGGCGCGCCTGTTCAACGTTTAATATCTTTCCCCTTAATGGAAGAATTGCCTGAAAATAGCGGTCGCGGCCTTGTTTCGCGCTTCCGCCGGCACTGTCGCCCTCGACTATATAAAGTTCGCTCTCACTGGCATCCCTGGATGAGCAATCTGCCAGTTTGCCTGGCAATGTGGCGCCTTCCAAAGCTCCTTTTCTTAAAACTGTGTCGCGGGCCGCCCTGGATGCCAGGCGCGCTCTTGCGGCAAGCATGCATTTTGCCACAATACCTCTTGCATCATTTGGGTTTTCCTCAAGATATTCACTGAATTTTTCATTAAAAACGGTCTCGACAGCGCTTCTGATTTCCGGGTTGCCTAATTTTGATTTGGTCTGACCTTCAAACTGTGGGTCTGCAAGCTTTACAGATATTATTGCTGTCAAACCTTCGCGCACATCTTCATTGGTCATATTGTCCTCTTTTTCCTTAAGAAATCCCTTAGACCGCGCGTATGCGTTGATGGAACGTGTAAGCGCGCTTCGAAAACCTGTTAAGTGCATACCGCCCTCAAGAGTATGTATATTATTCGCGAAAGTCAGGATAGTTTCATTGAATGTTTGCGTGTACTGAAGGGCTATTTCAATCAGAGCTTCCGGTACTTGTTTTTCAATATAGATAGTTTTGATTATAGGCTCTTTATTATGATCTAGGTGATCTACATAAGAGCTTACCCCTCCCTCAAAATAAAAACGGTATTTAAACGTATGCCCCTGAGGAAGTTTGCCTTCATATAATTCGACTCTCTTGTCTTCCAGTGAAATTGTTACGCCTTTAGTTAAATATGCCTGCTGACGAAGGCGGGTCATGATTGTCTGTATATCAAAGACGGTCGACTCAAATATATCGGGATCCGGCCAAAAAGTTATTGCAGTGCCTGTAGACTGTGTGTCTCCGGTTACTTTAATGTCACCTTGAGCCACACCCCTTTTATATTCCTGCCGGAAAATTTTACCTTCGCGGCGCACTTCGGCTATTAATTTTATAGAAAGAGCATTAACAACTGAAGCACCGACTCCATGAAGCCCGCCTGCTACTTTATAGCCAGAATCTTCTCCTCCAAACTTTCCCCCGGCATGTAAAGTGGTAAGCACTGTTTCTAAAGCAGATAATCCTGTAGCTTTATGCTTATCGACCGGTATACCGCGCCCGTTATCTGCAACGGTGATACTTCCATCTTTGTTGACAACAACCATTATCTTATCGCAATATCCAGCCATCGCCTCGTCAATGGAATTATCGACTATTTCCCAAATGAGATGATGAAGCCCCCGGACATCGGTTGTTCCGATGTACATTCCTGGGCGCCTGCGCACTGGATCCAGACCTTCCAAAACCTGGATCTGATCTGCGGAATAACTTTGTTTTTTGTCTGCCATAATATTACTGTTACGATGTAACGAAGTAACGATGTAACGAAGTAACCTTTTCTGTTAACGGATATACCAATTGTTATCTCGTTATTTCGTTACTTCGTTATTTCGTTAAAAAAAGCCCCTAGATTTTATAGCAATTGCCTTTAATCCGCAAGGCTAGATTCTTATTTATTGTTGTGGGATTTTGGATTTATTATTATGGCATTTTTCGTATATCGGCTTTCGATGCCCGTTTAAGAGTAATTGATTTTTGTATGACAAATATGCCTCGGGTATCGATTGCCGTAAGACAAAAGACGAATGATAGTTTACTGAGAGGAAGAAATTACGCAAATGCCTGCTGTTATGGCATCTTTTGTGGGATTTGTGGTAGTTTTTCCTGCCACTGTATATGTGAATAAATCTTCTTTGGTTCCGTAAAATGTTCCTGTAATAACTTCATTTAGAGCCAAATAATCTCTATTCTGCTGAGCAACCGCCTTAAAATAATCAGTGGTAAAATTACATACCATGTTTTGTCCGTTAGAAAGCGCTTCCGTATATCGGCATTTATTATCAATTAAGCCTGTTATACGCCTGCCTAAAGTTTTACCTGAAACAGGATCAGGAAATTCACATGAATATTTAATACAGTCCTTAAGCCTGTCAGGAAAATCGCCACATGTACCGATCAGCGTATTGGATTGGATTTTGGGCAGGGTCGGCGTCTGGGATGTGCCTCCCTCGACTAAGCTAAATTCATCGAATGTCATAGATACGGCTTTGGCGGTTCCGCCTTCCAAAAGAATATTGGTCAAACGATTTGCAGTTACATCAAATGTAAAATTCAGTACTTTCGTGCCTCGTTTATAACCTACTATGTTGACCTTATCGCTTGGTAAAGATGTGATTATATTCGATTTATTTATATCAATACCCTGTTTGGCCAAATAATCTATTACCCATAATTCCGAAAGCTGTCTCATATAATCTGTAACAGAAATATTTTCAGACGTAAGCAAAGAATTTTGTGCGTTGGTTAAAATTCTGGTTGTCCTGTTGTATACGCCGTCAAATTTAATCGGCATGCTTTTAAATTGTAAGTCTTTAAATTTGACCAATTTAAAATCAGGGCTCGCAAAACTTAGATTGCTTTTATTAAGGATTAATCCGAAACTGCTTAATTCAGAAACTGCGTTTTCCCCCTCCTTGATCTCATTCTCCTTGGCATATAAAATGCTTAAAATCGTCTTAACAAACTCTTCGGCAGATATCTGCGCGGGCAAAGAAACTTGCATTTCTCCGACAAGAGAAATATTTGTTATCATCTTTGTAACAGAATTATAATCAAAATTAACTTCGATCTTCCGTGTGCTGGACGGGTCTTGTATAAACACATTTGACACTTTAAACTTAGTTAATGTAACTGTGTCCAGCACTAAAACCTGTTGTGTGGATGGAACCAGAATATTATATGTCTCCAGTTCCCTTATCATCAGGTTTTCAGCTAAATCCTGGGCTATGACTTGGGAACGCTGAGCTTCTTCATTTTCCTGCAGATTCAGATAATCAGCCAGTTTACTGATATCTATTTCAGGCACATTTTCGACTTTTATTTCACTTTCCCCTGTTTTTGCTATACGCACAAAGTCCTCGATGGTAAAGCTTCCGTTTATGATTTTTCCGTTTAAGACTATGTTATATAAGCCACTTGTCGAATAATTTAACGTTGCCGAAAATGTTATTGCGGAACCATCATCCGCGCGGTCTAAAAAGCGTCCGTTTTTAATATCAAATTCAAATGGGTTTTTAGGGTCAGGAACGATATCTTCGCTAAGGACAGTCATTCGATTTTGGGCGAATTTCTGTATAACATCATTAACTGTCGGATAGACCACAGGCTGCTCAGCGGGAGGTTTAGACTCAGCTAGAAAAGTGTTAAATCTTTCCGTCAGGCTTTTATCCCGTTCCTGAACTGTCAGATAATCTTTGAATTTAGTCTCATCAACAGCTTCAGCCACACCTTTAAGCGATTGTTCAGCGAAATTTATGCGATCAGCAATAAGAGTGGCTTCCTTTATAAAAATATCCCTTGCGGCCGCAGAAGTTTTCTGTCCAGAGAGATTTAATTTGGAATAACTCGTCCTAAGGTAAGTGCTGGCATCTATATAACGATAAACGCTCACAAGATATTTGCTTACATCAAGCCGTTCCAAAGCTATTTCATACAACGTTTCTCCAGGATTTGTGGAATTGGCCAGTCGATAATCGCCAATTTCATCCAAAATGCTTAAAAATTTAGGCGTTATTTTATTTATATAAGCCAAAATCACACTGTCGTAAATACGCGCCTGCTGATCTAATTCCTGGGTGAAATTTTTCTTAAATTCAGGTTTCCATTGTTTAAGCCATTCTTCAGCGACTTTTTCTGACTGACCGATTTCGCCGACGCGCAGCAAGAAATCTATATCGGCTAAATAAGTCCTTAACAATTCGGGAGAATTATACTGAAGCAATAAATATTGCCTTAGGTCTTCTTTGACCAGATAGGCCGGCGTGTCAGTCCTGACATTCCTGATGGCATAAAATTCGCTTTGGACAAAATCGTTAAATAATGGATCATCCTTAAGCTGGCCGGAAAGCGAATTAAAACTATCCAATAATGTTTTTGCCTGATTATTATCGTTCGCAAGATTGATTCCACCCAATAAATATTTTAACTCCAAAGTGGCAAGATTAAGCAGCTCAAGACTTTTGCGTCCTGGTATAAGAGCTAACTTTGCGCGCAGTGCGTAATAGACGCTTTTGAACTCATATTCAGCGGCAGAGTATATATAACCACTCCTGTAAGCAACCAGATTCATATCGTCGGACGTATTCGCCTTAACCCATTCATCATCAAGGATGCTTTTCGGAAGAGGTCCCATCTTAAGTTCCTTTTTAAGTTTTGAATATTCAAGCTTGGCATAATCAGGGACGAGCTGTGAATTCACAAAAGTGACCTGGTTTTTTAAAGGCACTACGAATTGCATAAGCAAACCCCCTTCTTCATTCAATAATGATAAATCAATATTTCCGGTTACAGAAAGAAGCCGGTTAAGAGGCTTAGAATACATATATGAGCCTATGCTATGGGAAAATTGAGCTTGGCTCTGATCAGTAGAAATCATAATCGGGTCATACGCGTTCACCCAAACATCTCCGGAATATAATTTATAAACAAAACGAGGAAGGGTGTTGTTTTGAAAATTATTATTCAAAAGCTGAATTTCGGTATTCTCATCCAAGCGTACAATATCACCTTCAAGCTGGATTTCCGCATAACTCTTTTCACCGGTTTTTATATAAGAACCTGTTAGGACGTTCTGATCAGGTCTTGCAGATAAATATTCCGTATCAAAAGGTGTTTTTATTTTTACGCCAAATTTTTCATTAAAGACCAATTTCGGAGCGACTTCTTTAAAAAGTCCTGTTTTTTGCTGAAACAACATCAGACCATAAAAAGCCACATTAATAGCCATGACCAAAAGGCTTAAGAACAAAACTTTTTTGGAAAAATGGCTGATCTGATTTTCTTGAGGGTTTTCTCCCATGTATTATTTTTTGGGTTCAAAAATATCATTATATTATATCAAATTTGACCATAATTAGCAATGATTTACATGATTATTGACCATGATTTGAATGATCAACATGATTTTCATGATTAAAACCTTTTCTTATTTTGGGTTTTAATCTGCCGATACGACACAACGAAACTACAACACAACGAAACAACCAAATTCAGTATTCAGATATGAAAAAAAATCAAAAATTTTGAATGCTTAAATTCATTTAAAATAAATAAAATAAATAATGAACAAATTTATTACTCATGAACAATTTTTGTATACATTAAAATACTAATCAAAAATTGGTCATTGCCCTTAGGGTCCCGCTTCGCGGGAGTCATTGGTAATTGAAAAATTAGCCCTTGAAAGAAGCTAATTTTTTCGCCTGATCCTCAATCGTAAGTTTTTCTATAATATCATCGATTTGGCCATCCATTATTGCAGGTAAATTGCTCCAGTTTTGGTGTATGCGGTGATCTGTAATTCTATCCTGGGGGAAATTATATGTACGGATTTTTTCATTCCTGTCGCCTGTACCTACTTGGCTTAGCCTCATCTCCCCCCTTTCTCTCCTAAGCCTTTCATCCTCCATTTGATAAAGCCTTGATCTTAAAACAGACATTGCCTTTGTCTTATTTTTAAGCTGGGATTTTTCATCCTGGCAAATTACAACTAAGCCGGTTGGGATATGGGTGATCCTGACGGCAGAATCAGTGGTATTTACACTCTGTCCCCCGTGGCCGCCCGCCCTATATACATCAATCCTTAAATCTTCATCTTTTATAGCTATATCGATTTCTTCGGCCTCCGGTAAAACCGCAACAGTACAAGTGGAAGTGTGAACTCGTCCCTGGCTTTCTGTAGCAGGTACCCGCTGGACACGGTGGACACCGCTTTCGTATTTAAATTTAGAGTAAGCCCCTTTTCCTTCAATTTTGAAAATCATTTCTTTGATCCCGCCGGAATCAGCCTCGCTTTTGCTTATCAGCTCTGTCTCAAAACCGCTCTTTTCGGCGTATCTAAGGTATGTCCTTACAAGTTCATTTGCAAATAAAGCGGCTTCCTCGCCTCCGGCACCAGCGCGTACTTCAATTATCACGCTTTTTTCATCATTTGGGTCTTTTGGAAGCAGTGCAATTTTAATTTCATTTTCAAGCTTTTCTTTATCAATTTTAGAATTATTTAATTCATCTTTTGCTAAAGCTAGCATTTCAGGGTCTTTTTCGGTCTTAAGCATGCTTTCGGATTCTTCAATATTTTTAAGGCATTTTTCGTATCTATTGATTAATTCGACTATAGGCCGAAGATGCGCCTCTTTTTTGGCCAATTCACGATATTGAATTTGGTTCGACACAACATTCGGATCAGCCAATTTCCTGGTAGTTTCATTATATTCAGCTTTGATGTTGAGTAACTTATCTAACATAATTAAACGAAACGACGATACAACAACTCGCTTCGCTCGTAAACCCGAAATCCTAAATTCGCCAGCCCGCCTGCAGCGTTCTGGCGGAAAATTCGAAATTAAAATATCGTTCATTAAAAATCTTGTAAATCACAGTGAAAAATGGTATAATATAAAGATTTAAAAATAAAAATCCTGTAACCAAGGTCAAAAATGGAAGAAGAAAAAAAACCTACATTAGAAGACTTACCGCCTCCATACAGCCATCCTGGCGCGCGTTATAATAAATTGCTTTTGCATTGGCGGTCCCCTGAATTCATAACCCATCAAAAGGGCGTAACATGGTTTCTTATCGCGGGTGTAATAACTTTGCTTTTGATTATTTATGCCATATATACCGATTCAGCCACTATGGCAATTGTGTTTATTGTGTTTGGGGGCGTGTACTACATGATGCACAACCAGGAGCCAAAAATTATAGATATAAAATTGACTGAGCTGGGTGTTTTTGTGGATAAAAATTTCTACCCATATAATATGATCAATTCATTTTGGATTATCTATAATCCCCCTTACGTACGTACTCTGAACTTAAGGCTCAGCGATAAAACTTCTACGAAGGTAGTTATTCAGCTGGATGTCCAAAATCCAGTGGACGTAAGAAAGATGCTTGCAAAAGAAATTCCTGAGGTCGAGGGTGCGAGTGAAAGTATCAGTGAAATTTTAATCCGTTTGCTACGGTTATAAATGTTTTTAAAATTATTTAATCATAGGGACTTTGAAAGCAGAAAATTCATATTTCAAAATGCTCCTGCCGCACCGGCAGAGGCTGAGCAACCTGAGCCGAAAAAAGCAATAGAAGCTTTTGAGAAAGACTTTTTTGAAGGAATGAAACTCCCCAAAGAGCCTGAGAATATCAAAAAATTTGTTGATGAAGTGTTTACCAAAAAATTCAGCCCTGAAAAGTATGAAAGTGAACTGAAAAATTTTATCAGCAAGTACAAGATAGATGAAAATAAAGCAAATAGGCTTGTTTCCAATGCGGTAAACCGTTACAAAATGGCGTATGAAGCTGCTTTAGCGCGTTTTTACCGAATTGCGGAAGCAAGAGCGTCGGATTATGTAGATATGACAGAAAGTATTAGGAAATCAACAAGGAGGGATTTAGATAAGCTACGCGCTGATGTAGAAGCGACCAGGCGTGCAGAGGGTGCGAAGCCAGCGCCTGAAACAGTTCCTACTCCAGCAGGTAAAGGCGAAAGGTGGCCTTATAAAATCCCTATCCTTGGCCCTGTTTTCAGAGAAGCGGATATTCCAATAATAAGCAGGTTGATAGATTCAAAAGATTACAGGGAATATAAAAAATTTCAGGTTGAGACAACTGAAAAATATAGAGAATTTATAAGTGCGATGAATGTACAGTATTTCGAAAGCAAACAATATGCCGAAAAACTTTCTGGATTAAGCAAAAAAGAATATGACAAACTAAGCAGCAGATTTAAAAAAGGGGTCGAGGAACATATGAAAAATCAGCTTGAATTCATTTTTAAAAACAGTAAAGATGCGGCGACTTTAAAAAGCAATCTGGAAGGGCTAAGGGACAAGCTCGTCGCTTATTATAAATTGTACGATACAAATAATGACGGAATTCTTGATTTTAATGAACTTAAAAATCTCGATAGGGATACAAACCAAGTCCGTGTGGCAGAAGTTGTTAGCATGACTGAAGATGACGCTGAATTGGATAAAAAACTTGAAGCGCTTAATTTTTATAATAACGAAGTCTGGCAAAATGCAGTTGTTATGATGACAGAACAGCTTTTAACTGAAGCTGTAAGAAGCGGTGCGGAAACAGCGGTCATCGAATTTGTTAAAAAATTGACGGGCAAAAAAGATCTGAATTTTGATAAAGCCGCGGAAATGTTCAGGGATATTATTAAAAAACTTGCAAAAACAGGAGTGAAAGAAACGCTTAGCGTCATAAGAGAATTTAATAAGGCTGCAAACGAGGGGCGCGCAGAATTGCTTGAAATGGAAAACATTCAGCCTAAGGCTATCAGGGTTCTGGTTCATAGGCAACGCGCCCTCATCCTGGAAAAGCGCCTTGTCCCACAGAATACAGATGACCGGAATGTTGCTGAATTCATGAGTTCAAACCTTGTCGGCAGAACCATGATCCTGAATGATCCTGATCGTAAGCAGGCTCTTTTTCAGGCAATACAGAATATAAAAAAACATTATTCCGAATGGTACGACAAAATGCCTCAAGGTTATAAACAAAAAAAAGATGTCAGCACAAGAACGGCACATCCTGAATCGCCTACAGAGGATGATTTGAATGCCCGTATGATCGCAATGCTGACTTTGGCGAAGGAAGCCGAATGGGTGATACGGAATCTGGACAAAACAAAGGATAACAGGGGTAAAAAAATCGCTGAAAAACTTGATGACACACAAGCTGAAGAAGCACCGCCTAAAATGGACAGAAAATTCAGGTCAGTTGATACGCTTTATCGAACTGGTTATGTAAGCGAGGCGGAACGCGGTGGCTTTAACGGCAAGAGCATAGTACTTGGAGCAGTTAAAGTATGGGCAGGGCTTACTTTGGTCCTTAACTTTATGAATGCGCGAAAAATACTGAGCAAAGAAGGTCAGGAATTGGGTTGGATTAAAGGCGCTGGAGCAATGCTTACAAACCCTTATTTTCTTGGCGGCGCGGCCGCGATTTACGGCATACATAAATACCAGGAAAATCCCGCGGCTAAAAATTATTTTTTCATGGATGCTGGCGGACAGGAGCGCTTATCAACCCATCTTTCACTTGGGAGCCTTGCTAAAAAAGAAGGAAAGGGCAGGGTTATCACTTTTGTATGCAACTCGGATGAATTCAATGCGATGAAGTTTATTATGAAAAAACCACAAGAAGGCGCGAGTAATGTACAAAAATTGCTCAAAACCGCCGAAGAAAGGGCGACAAAGGAAAAAAAGAAAGAACCGGTTCTTACAAAAGACGATCTCAAGGATTACGTGGACACAAAAACATGGGCATTGCTTCCCAGCGGAGGCGATGATCGTATGCGTTTCCTTTTTTATAAAAGCTTTCTCACAAGCGCAAGAAACGTGCGACAGCTTGAAGAAGATTGCAGGAAATGGATCTAATTTGGCATTCGTGATTTGTGATTTCTGATTTGGTTTACCGGTATTAAATCATAAATCAAAAATCTTAAATCATAAATAACTATTAACTCTTAATTAAATAATGCCATACCAAACACCCGAAAATCAGGCGCCAAGCGGACCCCAGGCGTATAAAGGCACGCGTGCCGCGCAAAAGCAGGTTCCCAAACGTGCGGATACAGCAGGTAATCCGATGGAAAGGCCGCGCCTTGCGCAGGAAGAAAGGCCAACAGAGGAAGGCGCAGGTCCAGCGGAAGCCGCGAAAGGAGCAGCAAAATCTGCTTTAGCAAAATGGGCTATAGGAGCAATCGGAGGGAGCGCTCTGATAGGCGGCGCGACAACATATTTTACATTCTTTTCATGAAAATTATCCGAAAAATAACCAAAGGCCTTCTGCTTACTACTGTCGCAATCTTTGTATTTAGCATAAATCTCTCATATTCTCCGAACAAAACTTCGAGTTTCGAGTTTCGAGTTTCGAGTTTCAGTGGCATTGAACATCAAACAGAATTAACTTCAGGGTACGCGGTAAGCCAGAAGTTAAGTGATTATTTTGTTATAAAGGTTCATGCGCAGACTATAAGTTGTACTACTGATGCCGATTGCACACCGCCCAATGTATGCTCAAGTAATACATGTAAAAATCCAGGCCCTGTAGTCGTTACGGCTACAAAAGAAGCGCCCTTACTATCTGACACGATTAAAAGTATAGCTCAAAAATCCCAAATAATATTTAAAATATTCCATCCTGCCATTTACTTCTTCACAAAACATATAGGCAATTTCATGAACCCGGATCTTGTTTATGGCGGCAAAATGGGTGAAATGCTGAAAGGTATATGGATAGTGAGCAGAAATATAGTAAACATTATTTTTGTACTTTTCCTGCTTTATTACGCGGTCATGTATATTTTCAATTTTGGCGGAGAAAGTAAAACCGATGTCGTAAAGATATTGCCATGGTTCGCTTTGACGTTAATTGCCGTAAATTTTTCATGGATGGCGTCTAAACTTATTGTTGACGCGGCCAATGTGGCTACAAATATCGCCTTTGCCATACCAAGCGGCGTTAAAGGCGTTGTCACAACGCCTACAGATACAAAATGTAAAATTTCAGCAGATGGCACAAAACTTGATAACTATAATTGTTCCCCTTCCGCTATTTATATCCCGTTTGATTCAATTAGAGAAATGAATTTTTCTACAGCAGATTGTACAAATGGAGTAAATGTTGGAGTTGCTGATGAGACAGGTAAAATAAATTATTCATTTGCTGAGGTAGTTGATGGTTTTAAAGAAGCGTATCCGTCAGGAGCTGATCCAAAAAAAAGCAGTCCTTTTTATCAAACGACTGTTTATTGCTGGGGTGACATGGATATAGGTAAATTTAACTCCACCAATGCCGCGTTTCAGCTGACTTATAGCATGGCCCGCGTTCAAAATCTGCCAAAAGCCCAGACCGGCGACTCTATATCTAAATTAGCCATAGGTACGATTTTTGCGCTTTTTATTGAAATTGTTTACCTTTTAGCCTTTGCCGCCTTGATGATAGCGCTGATATTCCGCGTGGCCATGCTTTGGATACTGGTTGCCTTTTCGCCGTTTATTGTGCTTTTAATGTTTATGGAGCATTATGGCCTGGGGAAGGGCGCTGAAAAGGTAAAAACTTATCTTAGTATGGACGCATTTATCAAATGGGCTTTCGCTCCGGCAAAAGTAGCTGTTGTGTGGGCAATTGGTTTTATTATGATTACAGCAGGCCAGACAGCCACAACAGACATATTTAACAAATATGATATTTCCAGTTCGGTTTCAGGAAAGGTATTTAACGTAAATTCCTTTTTTATGGGTATGAATTCCCTTTCGGAAATGATATGGCTTTTAATGACGATAATGATTATCTGGATGGGAACATTTGCTGTTCTTAGTGATCTTGAAGGCGCAAAGTTAATCACTGATCAGATTAATACTACAGGTAAAAGATTCTTTACAGCAGTTGCCTCAACGCCAAAAATAGCGCCAATCATTCCGACAATAGATCCTGTAACAAATAAGCTTAACTGGAAGGATAGGAGAAGGCTTTCAGACTATGATCCAGCAACAATGTGGATAGAAAAATTCGGCGCAAAATATACTGAAGACCGCATACCGCCACAACAACTTTACAATGCACAAGCAAAGTTTAAAGATCCTACTTTAGATGTCGCGACATTGGTTAGGGCTAAGGATAAACCTGGTGATGCTTTTGCTGAATACAGCAGAATTACTGGTTTAAACGCTGAACAAATAAAGAAAACCTTGAAAGAAGAAGGTGTCAGAAAAATGCTGGAACTAAATCCAAAATTAGATAAACAAACTATAGAAGACCTTACTAAAAATATAATGAAGGGCGCTTCAGGCGGGTACCCGGGCACTGTACCGACACCAGCAGCGGCAAAACCCGCTCCTACTGATGCTGCGGCACTGGAAAAAGCTTTTAGAAATGTTATTCAGACAGAAAAGGTCAAAGCGGAGATAACTGGATTGGATACAGATAAATTAATAGCTAAGGCGGTTAAACTGAAACAAGATAAGCCTTCTATGTCAGATGAAAATGCTGTACTGGAGGCGGCAAAAGCCCTGAAAGAAGAAGCTAAGGAGGCGGCTAAAAAAGCTGCAATAGCAGGAAGACCTGGTGCAGCGCCAGCTCCTCCGCCAGCAGCACCTAGACCAGCGCCAGGTCGTCCTGCTGCGCCATCACCAGGACCATAACCTAAATAAACGGAATCTACCGTAATAGAGCAGACTAACTATATCAGCAGGTCAATACTTTCTGCGGGATATACGGAGTTCCTCTTTTAAGAACAGCGTATATCCTGAGAAGCAGTTTCCGTCCGACCGCGCATACCGCTGCTGTATGGTGCAACCCGCCTGAACGCCGTTTTTCAAAGAACTCTTTAAGTTCACAGTCATATATTCTGGCTACACCGGCGCACTGGTAAATAATCTGGCGCAGTTTCCGTGACCCTCGTTTGGTTATTTTTCCGCGATAATCAATCGACGACCCGCTTTTGATGGGCTTTGGCTCCAGACCTGTAAAAGCGACTAACTGCTCACCGCGGGCAAAGCGGTCGATAGTTCCGATCTGGTCGAGGATCTTATGAGCCGAGAATGTGCTGATACCCACCAGTGAGCATAAGAGTTCCGTTTCTCTGGTGTTCATTGAATCAAGCATCTTTTTTAACGCTTTTACTTCCCC